>Ga0315338_1001770_pt1 | contig 24569 bp, 16 predicted proteins | sample ASW8metaG_FD_204518 | JGI IMG/M metagenome (GOLD analysis project Ga0315338, IMG submission 204518) | Ammonia-oxidizing marine archaeal communities from Monterey Bay, California, United States - ASW #8 | ecosystem: Environmental > Aquatic > Marine > Coastal | place: USA: California | collected... | reverse complement strand
CAGGGCTTCAGCGTGATCGCCACGACGGGCACCGCAAAGATGCTCGAATCGATGGGCATCCAGGCCGAGGTCATCAACAAAGTGCACGAGGGTTCGCCGCATACCGCCGAGCGGATCGAGTCGGGCGACGTCGCCCTCGTGATCAACACCACCGGCCCGGATCCGCAGGCCGTCGAGGACTCACGCTCCCTGCGACGCGCGGCCCTGCTGCAGGGCGTGCCGTACTGCACGACGCTCTCGGCAGCGCGCGCTTCGGCCGATGCGATCGCCGCCCTCCGCACGAAGAGCATCGGCGTTCGTTCGCTCCAGGAGATCCACGAGTCGGGGATCGAGCCCTCGGCCTAGTAGGCCATCGACACGCGGGCTATTCGCGGTAGCGGGTGCCGGCCAGCGCCAGGAGTCCCAGCCCGAGCAGCATGGACACGTTCGGCTCGGGCACGGGGGGCGCCGTGTACGGCACGTAGGCGAGGTTGTCGATCAGCGCGCGGTCGTCCGCAGCCGACCGCACGGTGATGTACTGAATCGGCGCGGTCTCGGTCGCTCCGAAATAGCCACGTCGATTGAATCCGGTCAGCCCAGGGCTCTGACTCGGAATCACGTAGGTCGAGAGGAGCGTGTCGGTCGCGTCGTAGGTCTCGACCGTCCAGTCCGTGTCGAGCGCCGTGAGGTCGAAACCGAAGGCCATCACGCCCGCGCCGCTGAAGATCAGGTCGAAGTCGTCGTTCGCGCCGTTCGCGCTGGACAGCGTGTCGAGACAGTTGCCGCTCGTTCCGAACGAGGCGCAATACTGGTCGTCGATGTGGAGATCGTCTGCGAGCGGGGTCACGGTGAAGCCGTCGGCGCCGATCGAAAAGGTCTGGGTCGCGAAGTAGGTGTCGGCCGTCGTACCATCGAAGTCCTCGACGAGCGCGCCCGAGAGCGCCGCATCACCCGAACTGGTGATGAGCAGGGCATGGCTCGCTGTCGGCACGACTAGCGCCGCGACCAGGAGTGTCGCGACCAGGGCGAGGCCGCCGCGAACGGGCGTCGACCCGCGTGGGCTTGGATGACAGGTGGAATGTCGGGCGTGGGCCGCCATGCGGCAGGATCCTCGTCGCATCTCCACCCTCCGTGGAGTGTTCACCCCTCAGAAATCGGCAGTGTGGCTGGAGGAGTTGAGCCGCATCACAAAGATCGATCGACGACGCACGCAGCTTGCCGGTCGTTTGCATCGCTCGTGCTGCCGCGGTGCGGGATCGGTCCCCGAACTCCATGCGCCCATCCAACGGCATCGAAGCACACTCGATTCGAACGCGGCGCCGGAGAGCCGCGCGTCAGGATCCATCCCCTATGCGAGCGCTCCGGGCGATCGGGGCGGCGGCGAAGGCGCTGTGGGATAGGCTCCCGGGCGGAGGTTCGAGATTGGAGCCCGAGGCGACTTCATTGGGAGCGGGAGAAGATCTACACGCGGAGATCGAGGCGCTTCGGAACGTGATCGTCTCGATCGCGACTCGCGAGGTCGAGGCTTCGAAGCGCGCGAAGGGGTCGGGGGAATCCGCGCCCGCCGCCGCCGCGGACGAAGCATTCGTTGCGAAGCATCTCGGAGCGATGCTCGGTCGGAAACTCCCGCACGAACTGAAACAGCGCCTCGTGAAGATCCAGAAACGTCTGAGAGCGCGGAAGCCGGACTCCCCGCGCGCCGACATCGGGCGAGATCTGCTCGAGCTCGCCGATCCTCTCGGTCGGGCCGGCTGGTCCGGGGAACTCCTGGCCCGCTCGCTCGCCGCGCTGCCCGGCGTCGGGCCCAAGCGCGCGGAAGGCTTCGCGCGACGCGGTCTCGAACGCATCAGCGATCTGCTCTTCTGGCTCCCGACGCGCTACGAGGACCGACGGCGGGTGCTCGGCGTGAACGATCTCCAGGTGGGTCGCTCGGCGACCTTCCTGGGCGAGGTGAAGGTCGTCGACTGGGTCTCGACGCGTCGCGGGGGCCGCTTCGGGAAGATCTTCCAGGCGGTCGTCGGCGACGACGAAGCCGTCGTGACCCTCAAATGGTTCCGGGGCGGCGAGGCGCTCGCGGGGCAGGTGGTGAAGGGGCGTTGGCTGCTCGTGAGCGGCGAGGTGCGGCGCTACCGCTTTTCCAAGGAACTCATCCATCCCGAGGTGGAGGTGGTCTCTCAGCCGGACGAGACGTCCGAGGGCGAGGACAAGTCCGCGTCTGCGTCTGGGGACGGGTCCGCCCCCGACCCGAAGTCCGTCACAGAGCAAAAGCCGGGGGCGGGCGAGCTGGGCCGCGTCGTGCCGGTCTATTCCGCGCCGGAAGGGATGAATCCGCGGACGCTGCGCCGACTGATCGGGCAGGCCGTCGACGCCTACGCAGATTTCGTACGCGGACACCTACCGGAGTCGCTGGTGCACGAGCGGCAGCTTCCCTCGGTGCCCGTCGCGCTTCGCGCTCTGCATCGTCCCCAGTCCGACATTGACGTCGATCTCTACGAAGCCTTCGCCTCGCCCGCGCACGAGCGCCTCGTCCTCGAAGAGCTCTATCTGCTCGAACTCGGTCTCGCGATGCGGCGCGCGCTGGGATCACAGCTGCCGGGCATCGCGATCGATTCTTCTCGCCCCGAATCGCGCGTAGCGGCGAAGGCCCTGCCGTTTCGACTCACGGGCGCGCAGGGCCGCGTCGTGGGCGAGATCCTCGGTGACCTGGCGCGATCGTATCCGGGCAACCGCCTGATCCAGGGCGACGTCGGCAGCGGCAAGACGGCGGTCGCGGTCCTGGCTGCGGTGGCGGTCGCCGCGTGCGGTGGGCAGACGGCGCTGATGGCGCCGACCGAACTCCTCGCGGAGCAGCACTACCGGACCCTCACGAGCATGGTCGCTGGAGCGGGCGAGGGCATGAACCTGCGGGTCGGTCTGCTCACGGCGTCGCTCCCGCGCGCCGAGATCAAGGCCGTTCGCGGCTTGCTGGCGATGGGCGAGATCGATCTCGTCGTCGGCACGCACGCGCTCGTGCAGGGCGAGGTCGTCTTCCACAACCTCGTCCTCTCGATCGTCGACGAACAGCATCGGTTCGGCGTGATGCAGCGCGCGGCGCTCTCGGCGGCCCGGCCGGACGGACGCTACCCGCATCGTCTCGTGATGACCGCGACGCCGATTCCGCGCAGCCTGGCGATGACGCTCTACGGCGAGCTCGACCTGTCGGTGATCGACGAGCTGCCTCCCGGACGTAAGCCGATCGAGACGATCCTGCTGCGCGCCGGCGAAGGCCAGCGCGTGATGGATCTGATCCGCGAGACCCTCGATCGCAGCGAGCAGGTCTACGTCGTGTATCCGCTCGTCGAGGAGAGCGAGAAGATCGATCTCCGCTCGGCGATCGACTCTGCCGATCGCATCGCGCGCGCCTTCCCCGAACATCGCGTCGACGTCGTGCACGGTCGCCTCGAAGCGGCGGAGCGGCAGGAGGCGATGGAGCGCTTCGGTCGTGGCGAGTCTTCGATCCTGGTGGCGACGACGGTGATCGAGGTGGGCGTCGACGTGCCAGGCGCGACGCTCATGGTGATCGAACACGCGGAGCGATTCGGACTCGCCCAGCTGCATCAGCTGCGCGGTCGGGTGGGGCGCGGAGGCGAGCGCGGTCGCTGTGTGCTCGTCGCGCGGGGGAGCAGCGAGAAGAGCGAGGCGCGACTCGCGGCGATGATGCGGACCCGTGACGGGTTCGAGATCGCGGATGCGGATCTCGACATTCGCGGGCCGGGCGACTTCCTCGGGACGCGGCAATCGGGGCACATGCCGGAGCTGCGCATCGCCGATCTGCTGCGCGACGCACGGCTGGTCGGGGTGGCCAGGGAAGCCGCTCGCGGCGAGGTCGAGCGGGATCCGGGGCTCGAGCGGGCGCCGTCGACCCGTCGCGCCGTCCGGGCGCGGTGGGGCAAGAGGATCGATCTCACGGGCGTCGGCTGAGGATCCGAACCGGCGCGCGTGCCGGGTGGGCCGAGCGTCAAGCTTGACGCCCTGTTGGCCGTAGAGTAAACCCATGTCCATGAGCGAAGTCGCCCATTCGATCGATCCGAGCCAGAACGCCGCCGCGCAACCGCGCGTGGCGCGCGCGCGCCTGCTCGCCGGACTCCTTCTCGCGCTCCTTATCGGGGCGGGTGGGGCCTAGCGTGCGCTGATCGAGCGAATCGAATCTAGACACGAAGCCCCCTCCCGCCTGACGCGCCGGAGGGGGCTTCGTGCTTCTGGGTCCCCTCCATCTGTCCAGCCAGGCAAGACGACGCAGCCGACGACCGACAGGGTCGGCTGCGAGAGAACGAGACGCATCGAGTCCCGACTTCCCGCAGAGGGTCGACCGGGACATGGAGAGACGAAGATGGAACCCGACGACGAGACGAAGACGGATCGTGGACACGCCGGCAGTCGGCCGGGCGTGATGCTGTATCAGCGGTATCGCGCCTTCCCCCAGATCGATCTGCCCGATCGGGCGTGGCCCTCGCGGCGGATCGAGACCGCGCCCCGATGGTGCAGCGTCGATCTGCGCGACGGCAATCAGGCGCTCGTGGAGCCGATGGGCTGGGAACGTAAGATCAGACTCTTCGAGTCCCTCGTCGCGATCGGGTTCCGTGAGATCGAGGTCGGCTTTCCGAGTGCCTCCCAGACCGAGTTCGATTTCGTCCGGCGCCTGATCGAGGAGGAACGCATCCCCGACACGGTGTCCATTCAGGTCCTCACACAGTGTCGCGACGAGTTGATCGAACGCACCTTCGAGGCGATCGAAGGGGCGCCGCGATCGATCGTGCATTTCTACAACTCGACCTCGCCGCTCCAGCGTCGCGTGGTCTTCGGCGAGGGACGTCCCGGCATCAAGGCGATCGCCGTGCGCGCGGCGGAGTTGGTGAAGCGACGCGCGGACGAGCGACCGCAGGAGGACATCCGCTTCGAGTACTCGCCCGAGAGCTTCAGCTCGACCGAGGTCGACTTCGCGGTCGAGATCTGTGAGACCGTGATGGACGTGCTCGGGGCGACGCCCGAGAAGCCGGTGATCCTGAACCTGCCGGCGACCGTCGAAGTGTCGACGCCGAACGTCTATGCGGACCAGATCGAACTCTTCTCGCGCAGTCTGTCGAACCGGGCGGCGGCGATCGTGAGCGTGCACCCGCACAACGATCGTGGCTGTGGCGTCGCGGCGGCGGAGCTGGCGTTGCAGGCGGGCGCCGACCGCGTCGAGGGGACGCTCTTCGGCAACGGCGAGCGCACGGGCAACGTGGACGTCGTGACGCTGGCGCTCAACATGATGACCCAGGGTGTCGACCCCGAACTGGACCTCCGCGACATCGCGTCCCTGGTGCGGCGCGTCGAGCACGCCAACCGACTGCCCATCCACCCGCGACATCCGTACGCCGGGGAACTCGTCTATACCGCGTTCTCGGGCTCACATCAGGACGCGATCCGGAAGGGGCTGGCCGCGCTCCGCAAGCAGGACGACCCCGTCTGGGAGGTGCCCTATCTGCCGATCGACCCGGCCGACGTCGGGCGGAGTTACGACGCGGTGATCCGCATCAACAGTCAGTCGGGGAAGGGGGGTGTCGCCTATGTGCTCGAGACGGAGTTCGGCTACGAGGTGCCGCGACGCATGCAGATCGAGTTCTCGCGCTTCGTCCAGCAGAACGCGGACGCGAGCGGGGAGGAGATCCTCGCCGAGCAGGTGCGGACGCTCTTCGAACGTGAGTACCTGGGCGTCGAAGGCGGTCCGCGACTGGTCGGGGATCGGACGATCTCGGCCCATGGCGAGGGCAGTCGCGACGAGGTCAAAGCGGAGCTCGAGTGGGGTTCCTTCCGCTCCTCTCTCTCGGGAGACGGCGCGGGGCCGATCGATGCCTTCGTAGAGGCCCTCCGAGCCGCGCTGGGCATCGAGATGCGCGTGACCGACTACCACGAGCATGCGCTCGGCGTGGGCGCGGCCGCGACCGCGGTGGCCTACGTCGAGGTCGTGTTCGGGAACGATCAGCGCATCTTTGGCGCCGGGGCGGCACCGAGCATCGTCGAGGCTTCGTTCGCCGCCGTGCTGTCGGCGATCGCGCGAGCGGCGGAGCGGGGCTGGATTCCCGTTCCCGACGGTGCCGGGGGGGCGTCGACGGGGTAGGGCACGCCAATTCCGCGCCGATCCCTCGCCCCGAGCGTCGTCCACAGAGTCGCTTGGGCCTTCGATTCGCGGGTCCACTCGCGAATCGCCTCGGGAATCGGTCGGGCCAGATCGGGTTGTGACCTGATCTGGCCCGTCGCTTCCCTACAATGGAGCGATTCGTGAGGGGTGCGCGTTTGTCGACAATCTCCCGTTCGTCCGGTTCGACGCCCGATGCGGACGATCGTCCGGCGTCCGACCGAACATCGTCCGGCGATGAACTCAAATTGCTCGCGATCGGCGACGTGCATCTCGGCACCCGGCCGACGAGTCTGCCCGAAGATCTCGAGGATTGGGGCGTCGATCCCCGCGCGCTGACGCCCGAGGCCGCGCTCCGCACGACGGTCGATCGGGCGATCGACGAGCGCGTGGACGCCGTGCTCTTCGCAGGCGACGTGGTCGAGAGTACGAACGCGCGCTTCGAGGCGCTGCGTCCGCTCGAGAACGCGGTGCGGAGGTTCGGGGAGGCGGGCATCCCGGTCCTTGCCGTCGTCGGGAATCACGACGTCGAAGCGCTGCCGCGTCTGGCGCAGCGGATGGAGGGGCTCGAACTCCTCGGCGAACGCGGGCGCTGGCAGACGCGCATAGTCGAACGCGGGGCGGCAGCGGTCGAGATTCTCGGCTGGTCCTTTCCGGACAAGTCGGTGCGCGAGAGTCCGCTGGTCAGTCTGCTTCGCGACCCGGTTCCTCCCGCGCGGCCGGGACTCCCGCGGATCGGATTGATGCATGCGGATCTCGATGCGTCCGGCGGACATTACGCGCCGATCAAGCGCGAAGAACTACGCGCCAGTGGAGCCGACGCGTGGCTGCTCGGCCATATCCACAAACCGTCGCTCGGCGAATCCATGTCCACGTCCATGTCCGCGTCTGCGTCCACGGCATCGTCGGAGTCGATGCCCCACGGCTACCTCGGTTCTCTCGTCGGGCTCGATCCGAGCGAGACGGGCTGCCATGGTCCCTGGCTCGTGGGCGTCGCAGCGAGCGGACGGGTCTCGGCGAGTCAGCTCCCGATCGCGCCGCTGCGCTGGGATCGATTCGATCTCCGCGTCGGGGAGGACGAAGGCTTCGAAGATCTCGCAGATCGCCTGCTCTCCGAAGCCGAGCGATTCGCCCGCTCGATCCAGGACCAGGGCTGTTTCCCGAGAGTTCTCGGGCTGCGTCCACGGCTGGTCGGGGCGACGCGGCATTTCGATGCGCTGCGCAAGAAGATCGAGGGGAATGATTGGCGCGGGCGCCTCAACTGCTCTGCCGGCGACACGATTGTCTTCATCGACCGCGTCGACCAGGCCCTCGACCTCGCTTTCGATCTCGACGAGCTGGCCCAGGGCGATGATCCGCCGGCCGTGCTCGCCCGTCGTCTGCTCGACCTCGCACGAGAGGACGACAGGCGGAATCGCTTGATCGAGTCCACGCGACGATCTCTCGAACGGTTCGCGGAGGATCCGGTCTGGTCGCCGCTGCGAAATCGGCGGGACGCCCCCGATCCGCTGGATGACGACGCGATCGTCGATCTGCTGCGGCGCGCCGGCACGGACGCCCTCAGCCGCCTCCTGCATCAGCGCGACCAACGCAACGAACGCGAGCGACGCTCGGGAGCCGAGTCTTGAAGCTTCGCCGCCTGGAAATCCGCAGCATGCCCGGAATCGATCGAGCGTTCACGCTCGACGAGATGTCGGACGGACTGAACGTGATCTGGGGTCCGAACGGGGTCGGAAAGTCGCGGATCTGTGCGGCGACGCGGGCGCTGCTCTGGGGCGAACATGGCATCGCCGAGAACGCGCTCGACGCGAACGCGGACTTCGAACACGAGGGCAGCCCTTGGCAGGTGATGCGCCAGGGCTCGCGACATGTCTGGCAGCGGGGCGGCATCGAAGCCGACCCGCCCGGCCTTCCGGCCGAACATCTGGACGGGTGTTTCTTCCTCGGACTGCGCGATCTGCTCGACGACTCCGCCGGGGCGGGAGGCGCGGTTGCGCGCGAGATCCGCAAGCAGATGTCGGGTGGCTTCGATCTAGAAGCGATCGTTTCCGAGTTCCGAGCGGCGGTGCCCCCTCGCATCGGGCGGACCGAGTCGAACGCCGTGCGCGACGCCGTGAAGGCGATCCATCGCGCGGACCGGGAGCAGGGCGAGGCCGCGGCGCACGAAGCCGAACTCGGAACCCTCGAGTCCCGCGCGGCCGATGCGGAGTCGGCACGATCTCGACTGCGCCACTACGAGGCCGCGATCGACCTGCGTGTCCTGAAGGACGAGATGGAGGCCTTCCTGGCCGAGCGCGCCGAGATGCCCGATGCGCTTGGAGCCATGGATGGTCGGGAGCTCGACCGACTCGAATCGGTCGAGGCGGATCTCGTACGGAAGGAGTCGGACCAGGACAGCGCGAGGTCCCGTCTGGAGGAGGCGGAGCGGACGGCGCGGCAGACGGGTCTCGAAGAGGCGATCGATCCCGCCGTTCTCTCGACCTGGCGCGAGCGGGCCGAAGCGCTGGTCGCCCTCGAACAGAATCGCGATGGCGTCCGGGTCGAGGAGCGCGTCGCATTCGCGAAGCTCGCGGAACGTCGCGAGGCGCTCGGCGCGCGAGTCCCGACTGAGGGCGCGTCGAATGTTCCGGACGATGCGTCCGCTCAGGGCCACCTCGCCCTCGGCGTCGAGGACGAGTTCGACCTCTTTCAGTTCCTGGGTGAAAGCCAGCAGTGGGTACTCGAGAAGAAGGCGGCCGAGGAGCAGCTACACCTCCTGGCAGCGCATCCCTTCTCGGAAGACGAGGCCCGGCGACTCGACCTGGCGCGGCGCGCGCTAGGTCCATCACGGGCGTGGTTGCGGTCCTCCGCGTACGACGCGTCGACGTCCGCCGGCGCCACGCCCGGCCCCGCACCCGGGCGGCTGATCATGATCGGGTCGGCGCTCGCGGCGATCGGCGCGGGGGCATTCTGGATGGATTCGGCCTTCGCGGTCGGCGTGGGCTGGGCAGCGCTCGTCGTCATGGGCATGGGGTTCGGTGTCGCCGGGCTCGGGCTATTGCGTGGGTCGCACGGCGCCCAGGACGCGGCGCAGCCCGACCCCCGAGCGCTCGCGCGACGGGATTGGCCGGTCGGAATCGACGGGCCCGACTCATGGACCGTCGAGGCGGTGATCGAGTACCTGCGGGCTCTCGAAGAGGAAGTCGCGAGTCTCGAGGCAAGGAAAAAAAGGACGGAAATTCGAGAGGTTGAGTCCGATCGGATCGAGCAGAAGCTGAAGGGTCTGGCCAAGCGGACGACCGACCTCGAGGCGAAGCGACGGCAGCTTGCGGATCGATTCGGGCTCGAGGGTCTGCGTAGCGATGTCGAACTCGTCGATCTCGTGCGTCGGCTGGAAGCGGCTCACGACGCGCATACGGAGCATCGAGGCATCGTGATTCGAGCCGAGGCGCTCGACGAGCGCTGGCGTGCGGCGGTGGCGGCGCTCGCTGAGTTCCTGACGGGGTTCGGCGAAGCCGCTCCCGAGGACGCGCATGCGGCTCGTGCCGGGATCCACTCGCTCGAGGAGCGCAGCCGCGGCGTGTCGGATGCGCGGGGCGCGGCCGCGCGCGAGCGGCTCTCGCTCGAACGACTTGCGGGCGAGATCGACGCGCTCGAGGCGGCGCGCGGCGACATCTTCTCGGGTGCGGGTGTCGATCCGTCCGACCGGGCAGGGCTCGCCCGGCGCGTGGACGCGCTGCCGCGCTTCCGCAAACTCGAGACTTCGATTGCGGAGCTCGTGCGCGGGATCGGGCGAAACGCATCGCGGCTCGAAGAAGTCGGGGAGGGTGCGCTCGCCGCATTCGATCTCAACCGGCTCGAGCGGGAGCGCGCTGCATTGGGACGCGAGTCGGACGAGGGCGATGAGATTCGTCGGCAGATCGTGGGGATCGAGCAGAAGGTTGCAGCATTGCGTGAAGGCGACTCCCTCGAGAGCGCGCTCGCGGACGAACAGGCCGCACTGCAGGCGATGCACGATCGGCGTGAGCAGGCGCTGCTCGCCCTGGCGGGGGCGACGCTGATCGAGGGCGTGCGGGCGGACCACGAGTCCGACCAGATGCCGCGCGTGCTCGGGCGAGCGCGAGATTTGTTCGCGCGCTTCACGCACGACGGTTATCGCCTCGAGGTGGCGGAGCGAGACGCCGGCTCCTTCGTCGCGGTCGACACGCGTACGGGGAAGGGGCTGCGCCCCGATCAACTCTCCGACGGCACGCGTGCCCAGCTGATCCTGGCGGCTCGCCTGGCGTTCGCCGAAGAGGTCGAACAGGGCTCGGATCTACCGCTCTTCCTGGACGAAGCGATGGACCACAGCGACCCCGAACGATTCCATGCGATCGCGCGAAGCCTGGCGCGCATGGTCTCCGACGAGGGCCGGCAGATCTTCTATCTCACCAACGAGCCGAACGACTTCGAGCAGTTCCGTCGAGCCTTCGCCGAGGAGGGCTGCGCGCCGCCGGTCACCCTCGATCTGGCGCGGGTCCGGGGCGAGGTGGAGGCGCCTGGTCGATCGGAAGGGCTGCGTGTGCCGCCGCTCCCCGTCGTGCCGGCGCCGGCGGAAGGGGGCGATGCGACGGACTACGGAGCGGTCCTCGGAGTCCCGGTCCTTGACCCCGATCGGCGGGCCGATGATCAACATCTCTTCCATCTCCTGCGCGACGACCTCGGGCTGCTCTACGAGTTCCTCGTGGCGCGGATCGAATCGGTCGGTCAGTGCCGCAACCAGCTGGACTCGGGATCCGACTTCGCACGCTCGCTCGCGGAGCGGGGAGAGGTCGGCGCCGGACTGGGCTCGAGGATCGATCTGCTCGAGACATTCTGCGAAGCCTGGCGGGAGGGGCGCGGAAGGCGGCTCGAACGGCGAGCGCTCGAGGCGAGCGAGGCGATCAGCGATCGATACATCGACGATCTCGCCGAGATCGCCGCGGAACTCGACGGGGATGCCGAGGCACTCCTGCGCACTATCGAGGATCGAGGGGACGCCCGACTACGTGGATTTCGAAAGGATTCTGCGGCAAACCTCAAGCAATACCTCCGCGACGAAGGCTACGTCGACGCTCGCTCGACGCTCGGCGAGAGCGAGATGATCGATCGCACGCTGGCCACGCCCGCCGCTCATCGCCTCTCGGCGAAACTGGCTGCGGAGCTGGTCCATCAGTGGTGGACCCTCTGCCAGACCCGGTCGCTCTCCGGCTAGCGCGGAACCCCACCCCATCGACTCGGCACGAATGACAGAAGGATCGCCTCTCGGGATCCGATGTCTGGACGCCGAGAAGGTGGGAGATCGGCCAATGCGCTCTTTGCTTCGTCTCGTTCGTGTTCCACGTTCGGTTTCCGTGCGAACCCTCGGGTTCCTTTCGCTTCTTTGTCTTTGCGCCTTTCTCGGCTCGGTCGGCCGGGCCGCTCTGGCCGATGGGTCTGAGGCCGGCTCGACGAGAGGCGCGCCCGTCGTCGTCGAAACCTATCGAGGCGGCCCCCTTGCCTCGCGGGATTCGGGCACGATTCCCGAGCTTCCGGACGGGGCGCGGGAGCTGCTGGGATTGAGCGTTCTCGCGACGGTGCTCTACGGTCTGCGCGCTTCGGGGCTGGGACGTAGCGCGTAGGCCCGAAAGGCTCGGGGGACTGCGATGAGCTAGAACGTCCGGCGATGTCGTCGCCGCCCGAAGCCCCGAGTGCGAGCCCCGCGGAGTCCGCTTCGGCGCATCCCGACGATCGTCTGCCCCGCGTCCTCTCGCTCTGGGATGCGTCGATGCTGATCGTCGCCTCGGTCGTCGGCAGCGGCATATTCTTCACGCCCTCGCAGGTCGCCCAGCTGCTGCCGAGCGGAGAGCTGATCCTCTTCGCCTGGATCGTCGGGGCGCTGCTGTCGCTTGCCGGTGCCTTCGCGAACGCGGAGCTCGGCGCGATGTTTCCGCGGGCGGGCGGAGACTATGTCTATCTCCGGGAAGGCATCCATCCCGCGGCTGGCTTCCTGGTCGGCTGGCTGAGTTTCTTCGCGATCTATGCCGGGACGATCGCGGCGCTCGCCGTCGTCTTCGCGGAGTCCTTCGGCGCGGGACTGGGGCTCGAACGTCGGGGCATCCTCGCGCTCGCGACGGCCGTGATCATCGGGGTTTCGTACCTGAACTGGCGTGGCACGAAGCTGGGCGCGGGGCTCAACAACTGGACTTCGGTCGCGAAGATCGTGGCGCTCGTCGTCTTCGCCGTCCTCGGCCCGCTCTTCGGCGTCGGCAGTCTCGCGCCGTGGTTCGGCGAGGCGGCGTCGCATCGGATCGGCACGCTGCATGGCGCGGATGCCTGGGTCCGATTCGGACAGGCCCTGTCACCGATCCTCTTCAGCTACCTCGGCTGGAATGCATGCGTCTACGTGGCCAGCGAGATCAAGGATCCCGCGCGCAACGTCCCGCGCTCGCTCTTCCTCGGCCTCGGTCTCTGCGCCGGCCTCTACATCATCGTGAACGGCGTCTATCTCTATGCGCTTCCGCCCGCAGAACTCGCGGCTTCGGGTGATGCGGGAGAGGCGGCCGCGCGCGCGCTCTTCGGAGGATTGGGCGGCACGCTGGTGTCGATCTTCGTGCTGGTGTCGGTGCTCGGCACCCTGAACGCCACCATCCTCGTCGGCCCGCGGATCGTCTACGCGATGGCGCTCGACGGCCTCTTCCTGCGCGGCGTCGATCGCGTGCATACGGGTTTCCAGACGCCGGGTGTCGCGATCATCGTCCAGGCCATCGTGTCGATCGCTCTCGTCCTTTTCCTCGAGACCTTTCCGAGGGCGCTGAACTTCACGGTCTTCGGCATCATCCTGGCGACCTCGGCCGACACCATCGCGCTCTTCCTCCTGCGGATCCGCCAGCCAGATCGCCCGCGCCCCTACCGCTCATGGGGTTATCCCTGGGTGCCGGGCCTCTACCTCGTCGTGAACGTGGCGATCGGATGGGCGCTCGTGATCGGGAGTCCGCAGGAGTCGATCACGACGCTCGTGCTGCTTGCCGGCGGACTGCTCGTGTATCTCGGTTATGCGCGGATCGCCGCCCGAGCCTGATCCGAGCCTACCTCGGACCGGAATTCTCCAGTAAGATCAGGCGATTCGAAGGAGTCCCAAAGGGATGAGTCATCGCAGCCGCCGACACTCTCTGCCGAGCCCTCTGCCGAGCCCCGTGCCAAGAACGCTCGCCTCCGCAGGGTCGGCTCTGCTCGCAGGAACGGCCCCCCGGACGACGACGGCAGCTCGCTAGCCCGCTGGGGCGTCGCCTCCTCGACTTCGAGGCGAGAATCAGCGGGCGATCGATCGAACGAAACGGTTCGCGCCAGGCCTTCGAACCCGGCCTCCGAGCCAGACCGCAGCAATGTCCGCCCAGGCCGCGATCGACCGATCCGCAAGGATCGCAAGACCGGGTCGGGTCACAGGATCCGAGATGACCGACGAGTTCCGACACGACTTCAATAAACTGAACCGACTCCCGCCCTACATCCTCTCCGAGGTGACGGAGCTGACTCGAAAGAGTCGCCGCGCCGGCGAGGACATCATCGATCTCGGCATGGGCAATCCCGACCTGCCGACCCCGACCCATGTCGTGGACAAGATCTGCGAGGCCGCCCGCGACCCGCGCAACCATCGCTATTCCTCGTCCCAGGGTCTGCCCAACCTTCGCGCGGGGATCACGGAGTGGTACGCGCGGCGACATCAGATCGAACTCGATCCGGAAACCGAAGCCGTCGCCGTGATCGGCGCGAAGGAGGGGCTTTCCCACTTCGTCTTGATGACGGTCGGGCCGGGCGACGTCGTGCTCGTGCAGGATCCCGCGTATCCGATCCATCAGTTCTCGGTGATCATCGCCGGCGCCGATCTGCGAAAGGTGCCTCTCACCGAGGACTCGGACTTCATCGAGAACCTCGAGCTCGCGGTGAGTCGGACCTGGCCGCGGCCGAAGATGCTGATCGTTTCGTTCCCCGCGAACCCGACGACCCACATCGTCGACTTGCCCTTCTTCGAGCGACTCGTCGAGTTCGCGCGCGCCAACGATCTGATGGTGATCCACGACTTCGCCTACGCGGAGATCGCCTTCGACGGATACAAGCCGCCGAGCATCCTCGAAGTCCCCGGCGCCAGGGACATCGCGATCGAGTTCGTCTCGTTCTCGAAGAGTCATTCCATGGCCGGTTGGCGCGTGGGCTTTGCCTGCGGCAATCCGCAGATGATCCACGCGCTGAAGCGCATCAAGAGCTACCTCGACTACGGCATGCCGCAGCCGATCCAGATCGGCGCCATCGCCGCGCTCCGCGGGCCTCAGGACTGCGTGACCGAGAACGTCGAGATCTACAAGGAGCGGCGTGACGCGCTCATCGACGGCCTCGCGCAGAACGGCGAGGGTTGCTGGAAGATCGAGAAGCCGCTCGCGACCATGTTCGTCTGGGCGCCGATTCCCGAGCCGTTTCGCGCGCTCGGGTCCCTCGAGTTCTCGAAGCGGCTGCTTCGGGAAGCGGGGGTCGCGGTCTCGCCGGGCGTCGGCTTCGGCGACGAGGGCGAGGGCTTCGTGCGTTTCGCGCTCGTCGAGAACAAACATCGGATTCGACAGGCGGTGCGCGGCATTCGTCGCTTCCTTCGCGAAGCCAAGGTCTGAATCGAACACGGACTGAGTAGAAGAACACGAAGGGGCAGGGAAGCGATGGGCGGGCAATCGAATCGGAAGCGAATCGGCGTGGGACTGATCGGCTTTGGCACGATCGGGACGGGTGTCGTGAAGGTGCTTCGCGACAACGCGAGCGTGATCGAACAGCGACTCGGGGCCGAACTGCGGCTGGTGAGGATCGCGGATCTCGACCTCGACACGGATCGCGGTGTGGACCTCGACGGGATCCAGTTCGACGCCGACGCCTCAGCGCTGATCGCCGACCCGGACGTGCAGATCGTGATCGAGCTGATCGGCGGCTACGACGTACCCCGTAAGTTCATCCTCGAGGCGCTGGGCGCGGGGAAGCACGTCGTGACGGCGAACAAGGCCCTGCTCGCCCTGCATGGGCGCGAGATCTTCGGCGCCGCATCCGCGGCCGGACTCGACATCGCCTTCGAGGCGGCCGTCGGTGGCGGCATCCCCGTCCTGCGATCGCTTCGCGAAGGACTCGCGGCGAATCGGATCGAGACCGTGCTCGGCATTCTGAACGGCACGACGAATTACGTGCTCACGCAGATGGAGTCGACGGGCGAGGACTTCGACGTCGTCTTGAAGCGCGCGCAGGAACTCGGCTATGCCGAGGCCGATCCGACCTTCGACGTCGAGGGGATCGATGCGGCGCACAAGCTCGCGCTGCTGACGACCATGGCCTTCGGGGCCGAGCTGACCTTCGAGGAGATCCCGACAGAGGGCATCCGCGGTCTGCTGCCGGTCGACTTCGAGCTGGCGGCCGAACTTGGATACCGCATCAAGCTTCTCGGCATCGCCAAGTGCCATCGCGATGCCGAGGGCAACGAACGCATCGAGGCGCGCGTCCAGCCGACGATGGTCCCCGACTCGAGCCTGCTCGCGAAGGTGGATGGCGCGATGAACGCGGTCGAAGTCCGCGGCGACGCGGTCGGTCCGACGCTCTACTACGGAGCGGGGGCGGGCGAGATGCCGACGGCGAGTGCGGTCGTCGGTGATCTGATCGAGATCGCGCGGGAGATCGCACGCGGCGGAAGCGGACCCGTCCCGCCGCTCTCCTATCGACCCGAGCACATCGCAGCGATGCCGGTCGTCTCCGACGACGAGATCTCCGGGCGCGCGTTCCTGCGTATGACGACGCGCGACGAGCCAACGGCCGTGGCGTCCGTCTCGTCCGCGCTCGGCGACGAGGGAATCGGCGTCGAGTCGATCGTGGCTCGCGCTGGCGAGGGGGCGGCTGCCGGATCGACGAGCGTGATCGTCCTGACGCGCGAAGCGAGCGAGGCCGCCCTCGCGCGTGCGGTCGATCGCATCGCAGCGCTTTCCGAACTGACGGAGAAACCTCGACTGATCCGCGTCGAGGAGGAGGTCTAGGCATGTCGCCTTCCAAGCCCCAGCCGCGTGCCTGGTTCGAGAGTCTGGCGAATCCCGAAGAGCGTTACGGGGTCGACGAGGTCGTCTACACGGACGAGTCCGGCGGGCTCTTGCACGTCGTGCACGACATGGATGAACTCGCAAAGACCTCCGCGGCGGAATGGAAAGAGCTCTTCGAGGTCCGCGCCCATCGCAACCAGTGGCCCTATGGCTCGGGCGTCTGGGGCAAGAAGGAATGGGTACTCCCCGACATCGACAACGACAACGTCGTCTCGATGTACGAGGGACATACGAACCTCTTCTGGGCCGAGCGCTATGGACGCGAGATCGGCCTCGAGGATCTCTGGCTGAAGCTCTGCGGAAATTCGCATACGGGATCCTTCAAGGATCTCGGAATGACCGTGCTCGTCTCGCAGGTCAAGCAGATGATCGCGAAGGGCGCTTCGATCCCGGCGGTGGCCTGCGCGTCGACCGGCGATACCTCGGCGGCGCTCTCGGCCTACGCCGCCGCTGCGGGCATCCCCGCCATCGTCTTTCTGCCGCGCGGCAAGATTTCACTCGCCCAGTTGATCCAACCGGTCGCGAACGGCGCCATCGTCTTCGCCCTGGATACCGACTTCGACGGCTGCATGGACATCGTGAAGCAGGTCGCGGCCCAGGACGGGGTCTACCTGGCCAACTCGATGAACAGCCTGCGCATCGAGGGTCAGAAGACAGTCGGTCTCGAAATCGCACAGCAGCTCGACTGGTCCATGCCCGATTGGCTGGTCATCCCGGGTGGCAACCTCGGGAACGTGTCCGCCCTGGCGAAGGGCCTCGACATGCTGCTCGAGCTCGGCCTGATCTCCAAGCGACCGCGCATCTGCGTCGGCCAGGCCGAGGCGGCGAACCCGCTCTACCTCGCCTATCAGAAGGACTTCGAAGTCTTCGAACCGATCGCGGCGCGAACGACCGTCGCCTCGGCGATCCAGATCGGAAATCCCGTCTCGTACGCGAAGGCCGTCGACGCGCTCCGGCGCTACGACGGCGTCGTCGAGCAGGCGACCGAGTCCGAGATCATGGAAGAATGTGCGCGTGCGGATCGGACGGGGCTCTTCAACTGTCCGCATACGGGCGTCGCCCTCGTTGCGCTCCGCAAGCTCCAGGCACGCGGCCTCGTGAAATCGAGCGATCAGGTCGTCGTGATCTCGACGGCGCATGGCCTCAAGTTCGTCGATTCGAAGCTCGCCTATCACGCGATGGAACTCGAGGGCATCGTCTCGGAGCATCCCAATCCGCCGATCGAGCTCGACGCGGACTATCAGGTCGTGCGCGACCAGATGCTGCGCGAGATCGATCAGAGGTTCGGCGGCTGATGTTCACCGGAATCGTCGAGCATGTCGGATCAGTGGAGGAGGTCGAGCGGGACGGCGATCTGGCGCGCTTCCAGATCGACCTCGGCCCGCTCGCCGAAGGCGTCGCACTCGGGGACAGCGTGGCGGTCGCCGGGGCCTGCCTCACGGTGTCCGAGATCGGGAGTGGCACCTTTGCGTTCGAGGCCATCCCGGAGACCCTCGAGAAGACGCGGCTCGGCGGATTGGCCCAGGGTGATCGCGTGAACCTCGAGCGCGCGATGTCATCGTCGGGTCGATTCGACGGACACATGGTGCAGGGACACGTGGATGGCGTGGGGCGCGTGCGCCTCTTCGATCGCAGTGGCCACGAAGCGCTGCTGCACATCCAGTGCGATCCGGTCCTCGCGACGCAGCTCGTCGACAAGGGATCCGTCACCCTCGATGGCGTGTCGCTGACCGTGGTCGAGGTCGTCGAGGACGGATTCCACGTCGCGCTGATTCCGCACACGCTCGAAATCACGACGCTGTCGAACCTTTCACCCGGTGACGCGGTCAATATCGAAGTCGACGTATTCGGCAAATACGTGAAACAGTACCTGGACCGTGTGCTGCCCGATCTCGTGGCCGGCGCGCTGGGCGCGAGGCGAGATGAATCGAACTAGGGACCCCGGCTGCAATCGGGGCCGCGCACTTCTCCTCGAATCGATCCTCCTTCTCGCCGTCTTTGTCTGGGTCGCCCCCGTGCAGGCGGTGACCGAGGCGCGCGCCTGGGTCGAGACGCTCGACCGCGTCGCCCCGGCGGTCGTCGTGCTGCGCGTCAGTACGCCGCGCGCCTTCGACGATCTCACGCCCGGCACCTCGACCGCGACCGGTTTCGTCGTCGACGCCGAGCGCGGTCTGATCCTGACGAATCGGCACGTCGTGACGCCGGGCCCCGTCGTCGCCGAAGCCGTCTTCCAGAACAACGAAGAGGTCGACGTGCGCGCGGTCTATCGCGACCCCGTGCATGACTTCGGCATCTTCCAGTTCGACCCGAAGGCCGTGCGCTTCATCGAGCCCGGCGAACTCGAGCTCGCGCCGGAGCGCGCTCGGGTCGGCACCGAGATCCGCGTCGTCGGCAACGACGCGGGAGAAAAGCTGTCGATCCTTCAAGGCACGATCGCGCGCCTCGACCGAGACGCACCCGAATACGGTCGAACGACGTTCAACGACTTCAATACGTTCTATATCCAGGCCGCGTCGGGGACCTCCGGAGGATCATCCGGATCACCCGTCATCGACATCGACGGCCGGGTCGTCGCGCTCAATGCGGGCGGCGCGCGAATGGCCGCATCGAGTTTTTATCTCCCGCTCGATCGCGTGAAGCGAGCGATCGAGCTGGTCCGGAAGGACGAGCCGGTTTCGCGCGGCACGATCCAGGCCGTCCTCGGACACCACCCCTTCGACGAGGTGCGCCGACTCGGATTGCGCGGCGAGACCGAGGAGAAGGTGCGCGCGGCGTTCCCGGATGGGACGGGCATGCTCGTCGTGCGCGAGGTCGTGCCGGGTGGGCCCGCGATGGACCAGCTGCACGTGGGCGACGTCATCGTTCGTGTCGGCGGGCAACTCGTGAACGCATTCATCCCGATCGAGGCGCTGCTCGACGAGAACGTCGGCGGGACGATCGACTTCGACCTCGAGCGAGGTGGGACGACACTTCGCGTGGAGATCCCGGTGGCCGACCTCCATGCGATCTCGCCCTCGAGTTATCTCGAGTATGCCGGTGGCATCCTGAACCCGCTCTCGTATCACCAGGCCCGCAACGCATCCGTCGCCGTGGGCGGCGTCTACGTGGCGAGTTCGGGCTACGCACTCGGACGAGCGGGCGTGCCGCGACGCGCGGTGATCACCGAGCTCGGCGGCGAACCGACGCCGACGCTCGATCGCTTCGAAGAGGTGCTCGCGGGCCAGCCCGACGACGCGCGACTGCCCGTGCGCTTCTTCATGCTGAATCAGCCGAACGTCGAGCTGGTCGCCGTGCTGCAGAACGACCGGCGCTGGTTCTCTATGAAGCACTGTCGCCGCGAAGACGAGAGCGGGCATTGGCCCTGCGTCGACTCGCCGGCGCCTCCGCCGGCGGAGTTGCCGCAGGCAGGGGAGACCGGCTTCGACGTCGAGGGACCCTGGGCCGTAAAGCGGATCGCGCCGTCGCTCGTGATGGTGCGAACATCGATTCCATATCGACTCGACGGCGTACACGGCGAACAGTTCCATGGGACCGGGCTCGTCGTCGATACCGAGCGTGGGCTCGTCGTCGTCGATCGGGAGACCGTCCCGATCGCGCTCGCCGACATCACGCTCACCTTCAACGGATCCCTCGAAGTCCCCGGTGAACTCGTGTACCTGCATCCCGAGCGGAACCTCGCGGTCGTTCGCTATGACCCTGGACTGATCGGCGACACGCCCGTCCGCGCGGCCAGCGTTCGCGACGTCGAACTCGAAGTCGGGGACGAGGTCTGGATGGTCGGACTCACGTCGACCGAGCGCGTCGTCTCGAGGCGGACGAAGATCGCGCGGCGCGAACCGATGCAGATGCCGATCACCCAGCCGCCGCGTTTTCGCGAGGTGAACCTCGAGATCACGACCCTCGAAGACGCGGCGCAGACCGTGGGCGGCGTACTGACCGATCGCTTCGGTCGCGTGACGGCTTTCTGGGCTTCGTTCAGTACCGGGTCGGGCGCGCAGACCGACGGGTTCTTCGCCGGGATCGCCGGCTATCACCTCCAGCGTATGATCGATCCGCTACGCGAGGGGAGGTCGGTGGCCTGGCATTCGCTGGGTCTCGAGTACGACCCGCTCACCCTCGCGGCGGCGCGGGATCGTGGACTCTCCGACCGCCAGGCGCGCCGACTCGAGAAGCACGACCCGGCAGGGCGACGCGTGCTCTCGGTCATGCGACGCAGCGTGGGTCTGCCCGGCGCGGAGCTCTTTCGGGAGGGCGACCTGATCCTCTCGATCGACGGCGACCCCGTGACGCGGGCGCGCGATCTCGAACGCATGACCTACGGCGGTGGCTTCGAGATCGGGATCCTCCGGGACGGAGAGGAGCGGACAGTCGAAGTCTCGCCGAAGCTGATGTCGGGAGAGGGGACGACCCGCGCGGTTCTCTGGTCCGGGGCGCTGTTGCAAGCACCTCATGCCGCGCTCGCCGCGCAGTATGCAACGCCGCGCGCGGGAGTCTACGTCTCGCGCCATTGGTTCGGGTCGCCGTCCACGCGGTATCGCATCGAAGCGACCAGCCGAATCGTCGAGGTCGACGGACAGCCTGTGTCGGATCTCGATGAGTTCCTCGCGGCGGTCGCGTCGAAGCGCGACCGGGATGCCGTTCGACTGAAGACCCTCGATCTCGACGGCAAGCCGACCGTGATCACCCTCAAGCTCGACCTGGAATACTGGCCGACGTATGAGCTGCGCAGGAAGGACGGCGTCTGGGAGCGGGTCGGGCGCCTGGCGGTCGACGAGCCGACATCACTCGTCGACGCGAAAGGTGCAGGCGCGCACGACGGATAGGACATCCGCGGGCGACGCGATCGCCTTCACGGGTTCAGCGGGAGCCCGCGCCCTCGCCGGGATCGGGTCGGCCCGGACCGCGCGCAATCGGGTTTCCTAGCAGGGGGCGTCTGGGCGGGCCGCGTCGCGACGACTAGGCGATCTGCTTCAACAGCAGGGTCGCGATTCCCAGGAACGAGAAGAATCCGAGCGCATCCGTGGCGAACGTGACGAGGATGCCCGAGCCCAGCGCCGGGTCTTGTCGCAGCGCTTTCAGGACGAGGGGCACGGCGGCTCCGAAGAGACTCGCGGTGACCATCGTGACGATCATCGACAGGAACAGCACGAGTCCCATGTAGACGTTGTCGTGCAAGAGGTAGGCGATCCCGCCGCTGATCAGGCCCGCGGCCGCGCCCACGACGAGCCCGACCCACATCTCCTTGCCGACCGCACGGACGCCGCTCGAGAACTCGATCTCGCCGAGCGCGATCGCTCGCGTGATCACCGTCAGCGTCTGGATACCGCCGTTACCGCCAACGCCCGCGACGACCGGGAGGAACATCGCGAGGCTCACGATCTCGCTGATCGTGCTCTCGAAGAGACCGACGACAGCGCCCGCGGAGAACGCCGTGCAGAGATTCAGGAGCATCCAGGGCAGTCGCTTCCGGATCGAAACGCGCGCTGTACTGAAGACGCGATCCTCCTCCGATAGGCCGGCCAGGTTGTAGATGTCCTGGGTCGCTTCTTCGGTGATGACGTCGATCACGTCGTCGACGGTGATCACGCCGAGCATCGTGCCGTCGACGTCGGTCACGGGGATCGCGAGCAGGTCGTAGCGCGCGACGAGCTGGGCGACTTCTTCCTGGTCAGCGTCGGGCGGAGTGCTCAGCATCTCGCGGATCGCCAGCTCCTGCACGGGCGTGTCGGGCTGGGCCATCACCAGGCGCCGGATCGGCACGACGCCGGTCAGGCGCTGCATCTCGTCGACGACATAGAGATACAGGATCGCGTCGCTCGGATCCGAACGCGCCGCGCGCAGCGAGTCGATCGCTTCCTGCGCGCTCATCTTCTCGTCGAGCGCCGCGAAGTTCGTCGTCATCGCGCGACCCGCGCTACGCGGGGGATACAGCTCCGCGTTTCGCAGCTCTTCACGACGCGAGGCGGGGAGGTGCTGCATCACGATGTCTCGACGCTCTTCGGGGAGCGCCTCGACGAGCTCGAGCATGTCGTCGATCTCGAGGCGGTTGAGGACTTCGGCCATACGCTGGTTCGAGATGGCTTCGATGATGTCGGGGAGGAGTTCGGGCGGCAGCTCGCGGAGCATCGTGGCGGCGCGATGATGTTTGAAGAGGAGGTCGATGACGATCCGGATCTCGTCCGGAGTGAGATCCGCGAGGAGCGGGCCCAGGTCGGCGGGATGGATCCGCTCGAGCAGCTTCTCGGCGCGAAAGTGGGCCCCGGTCTTCAACAGTCGTCGGAGGATTCGGGTCGTGACGACGGGCTGAGCCATCCCTGCTTCCTCCTCGTTCTGTCGTGTGGGGTTCAGGTCATCTTGGCTTGGGCTCGGGGTCGGGGCCCCGACGCGTCCATGGCTTAACCCAGATCGGCCGACGCATCTACCCCGCCTCGCACGCCGCAAAATGGCTGCGATCGACCGGTTCGACCCCCCAAATTCCGATCTCGTGGGATTCTTCGACTGACAGTGCTCAAGCTTGCGCGCGAATTGCCGATCAGAAAAGAAATTGCAGGAATCCTTTCCGATGGGCGTCGCAGTTGGCTCCGAGCGGAAGAGATCGATTCGGGGGAAGCGAGAACATGTCGAGGACGCGGTTGCGGGGCTTGGAGATTGCGGGGATCCAGATCGGAATCGAGGTTCCCAAATCGTGTTCATGGCAGTGGGCCGACGAGGATCTGGCCGAGTTCGCGTGTCTTCCGCGGAATCCCGAAGTGCATGTGGGCGTGCGAGTCGGTGACGTCGGAACCCGGGATCTCGGCGGTGAGCGTTATGCCATGGGCGCGTGGACGTTCGAGGTCGCGCGCCAGGGTGATGACTGGCTGCTGGGACTGACGCGCGCGGGCGCTCGGGAGCAGCTCGCGCTCTTCGACCAGGATTTTCGCACGGGTGAGATCATCATCTCGAGCCACGTCGCGGGAAGAGGGGGCTATCCGCTGCAGAGCCCACTCGACGAATGGATCGTCCTGCATCGCAACGTCGCGCGGGGGGGCCTCTGCCTGAGTGGCGCAGCGACCGCCGATCGAGGTCGAGCGAGAGTTCGTCTCGGCACGGGCGCGAGCCCGACGTCGAATCGGTGGTCGGCGTCGACGCTCTTCGGGCGCAACACGCTCTGGCTCTGCGAGAGCGCGGGCGATCTCCGCATACATCGAACGCCCTGGGCAGACGCGATGGATCATGCGCTGGGATTCGATGCGCGGGTTCTCGAACTCGAACATGCGGAAGAGTCGACGGCCGCCTTCAGCGAGGTCCTCGATCCCGACGAAGCGGCCGAAATTCTCGTTGCGCATGCGGTCGTACCGCTTTGCGATGACGCGCTCCTCGAGCGGGTCCTCCAGAATGCGCGGAAGCTGGCGGAACTCGTTCCGTTCCGTCGGATCGGCGAGCCATTTGCCGTCGAAGCACCGATGAGTTGGCAGTCCACGCAGCTACAGGGTGGATTCGCTCCGCCGCGCAGTCTCGCATGAAGTGTTTGCAGCGAAATGTTGACGCTGGGGGGGCTTCACCCATTGCGGATGCATACCGAAGGTCGGATGATAGTCGTGTCCCCTCGGGAGCTGCAGTGGAGTTCACGTCGGGTTTTGATTCGCAGAGGTGGGGATATCGATGAAGCAGTTGATCGAGGACATCGTTCGGGCCCTGGTGGATCAGCCCGATGAAGTGCAGATCAAGGAAGTGATCGGCGATCACGCGCACGTGCTCGAGCTTCGCGTCGCGAAGGAAGACCTCGGCAAGGTCATCGGCAAGGGCGGTGCGCATGCATCGGCGATTCGCACCCTGATGGCCGCGGCCAGTGGCAAGGAAAAGAAGCGCTACATCCTCGAGATCATCGAACACTGAGTCGAGCCCAACGGCGACGACTTCGCGCGAGCGAGCATCCCGCCCCGCACGCCAGATCCCGTCCACACCCGATTCCCCAGATTCATCCGATTCGTATTCCGTCGCGATGACCGACGGATTCTCGTCGCCTGCACGCGCGTTGCCGGTCTCCCCGAGATCTGCATTCGCCACATCGATTTTCGCTCCGGGTCCTCCGGGTGTATTCCGATAAGTCGCGGATGGGCGGTCGCGCGAGGCGCGCTCCGCGGCGGGGGCATCGTGATCCATGCAGAATGAGATGGAAGTCATCGAGACGAGAGAGCGGGCTGGCCGCAAGCTCGATGAGCAGGCACGCGAGTGCTTTCGAGCCGGAGTCCATCATCTGAACGAGAGCGACTATGCGGAGGCGCTTCCTCTTCTGCGAGAGGCTGCAGGCCTGGCCCCGGAGAACGCGCAAGTCCGCTCGTCACTCGGTGTGGCCATCGCATTCG
>Ga0315338_1001769_pt1 | contig 24593 bp, 22 predicted proteins | sample ASW8metaG_FD_204518 | JGI IMG/M metagenome (GOLD analysis project Ga0315338, IMG submission 204518) | Ammonia-oxidizing marine archaeal communities from Monterey Bay, California, United States - ASW #8 | ecosystem: Environmental > Aquatic > Marine > Coastal | place: USA: California | collected... | reverse complement strand
CGCTCCTTCGACGTGGCAACATTTGTGGCTTTTGGGGCCGCACAGTTGGGAGTTGCCGGGAATGACGTATTGCTGGAATTTGATTATCCCGAGATTTATGCGCCCGTAGATCTTGATATTGGCCATTGTTATATCGCCGTAGCACAGCCCAAGGATATGACTGAAGATAGTGATCCCAGCCGCTGGAGCCATGTCCGCATTGCGACTAAATATCCGAACCTGACCCACAAATACTTTGCGGAAGCCGGTATTCAGGCTGAATGCATCAAGCTTTCTGGGGCCATGGAGCTTGCACCTGGCCTTGGCCTGTGTCGACGAATTGTCGATCTGGTCTCCTCAGGGGCAACATTACGCGCAAACGGATTAGTAGAAGTTGAGAAAATCCTGGATATCACGTCGCGGCTCGTCGTCAACCGGGCAGCGCTCAAAACCCGCTCAGTAGAGCTCAATGGATGGATCGAGAAGTTCCGGGAGGCTCTTAATGACCGTTAGCCTTTCGACCGCCAGCGCCAATTTCGAAGAAGAGTTTGCCGCATTTATAGATCAAAAACGCGACTCCGATCAAAATGTTGACGCCGTTGCTGCCGATATTCTGGAAGATGTTCACCGACGCGGCGATCAGGCATTGCTTGATTATACCAACAAGTTCGACCGTGTTGATCTGGCAGATGCCAAGTCCTTACGAATTACGGCGGACGAAATAAAGACGGCAATCAAGGACTGTCCGGCGGAAACGCTGGAGGCACTTAAAATTGCGGCCGGGCGAATTGAAGCCTATCACCAGCGCCAAATGCCGGAAGACCTCATGTATAAGGACGCCGATGGCGTCGAACTCGGGTATCGCTGGTCGGCAATTGAAAATGTTGGGCTATATGTACCGGGCGGGCTCGCAACCTATCCTTCGTCGGTTCTGATGAACGCCATTCCGGCGAAAGTCGCAGGTGCAAACAGACTGGTGATGGCTGTTCCCATGCCGGACGGCGAGATAAACCCGCTGGTTCTGGCTGCTGCCGATCTCTGTGGCGTGCACGAGATATATCGCGTTGGCGGGGCACAGGCCGTTGGCGCCCTCGCCTTTGGCACCAAAACAATCGCGCCCGTTGATAAGATCGTCGGGCCAGGCAACGCCTATGTGGCCAGCGCAAAGAAACAGGTTTTTGGTACCGTCGGTATTGATATGATTGCCGGCCCCTCTGAAATTCTGGTTGTGGCGGATAATAAAAACGATCCAGCCTGGATTGCCGCGGATCTTCTCAGTCAGGCTGAGCATGATCCGGTTGCGCAAAGCATAATGGTTACCGACGATGCCGCGTTCGCCACAGATGTCGAAGCCGCATTACAACATCACCTTGCCAGCCTGTCACGCGCCGATATCGCACGAGCCAGCTGGCGCGATTATGGTGCCATCATATTGGTAGCGGATTTATCGGAAGCCCCGGCCATCGTTAATCGCATCGCACCTGAACATCTTGAACTCTGCGTCGATGACCCCGACGCCCTTGCGAGAGATATAAAGCATGCGGGAGCCATTTTCCTTGGACGATACAGTCCCGAAGCCATCGGCGACTATGTGGCGGGGCCCAATCATGTGTTACCGACATCCCGCACAGCGCGCTTTTCGTCCGGTCTCTCTACATTGGATTTTGTTAAACGCACCTCTTTGATGCGCCTTGACGCCGACAGTTTGGGGAAAATCGGTCCGTCAGCAGTCGCTCTGGCCCACTCAGAGGGATTGGGTGCACATGCTCTCTCTGTTGCTATTCGTCTTAATATGCCAGAATAGCCGAAAAGCAGAGTTTGTATGAGCATGTCCAGTAATCAGCATATTGCGAAAATCGACCTCGACGAGAAAACCGTCGTGCGCCGCAATGCGGATATTGAACATGAGCGGAAAGTCGCCATTTTTGACATCCTGGACGGAAATTCCTTTGTCGTTACCGGATTTGAAGACCAGGGCCCGTACTCTCTCAGTCTTGGTATCGAGGATAACCGGCTGATCTTCGATATCCGAAAAGATGACGAAACGGAACTTACAAAAATACCCCTGCCCGTCATTTCTTTCAGGCGCATCATCAAAGACTATTTCCAGGTTTGCGAAAGCTATTTTGATGCTATCAAAACCGCCTCTCCATCAAAAATTGAGGCCATCGATATGGGACGCCGAGGCCTGCATAATGAAGGGTCCGAACTGCTTCAGGAACGGCTGAAGGACAAAGCCGAAACTGATTTTGATACTGCGCGGCGGCTTTTTACACTGATGTGCGTCCTACATATTCGGGGCTAAGGATGCGCACCCGGATAATGTCCCGACATATGACCACATCAGTCGGTTCTGTATAGCCATGAGTGCACTCCCCTATAGCGACGAACTCCCGTCCAGTGTGCTATTTACCTGCACTCATAACAGTATCCGTTCGGCAATGGCCGAAGTTATCATGAAAAGCCTTTATGGCCACGCTGTCTATGTGGATAGCGCTGGCGTCCAGGCCAAAGACGTGGACGGCTTCGCGGTCGAAGTGCTGGACGAGATTGGCCTTGATGCAGAAAACCATGCCGCCAAAAATATTGATGATCTGGAGGACAGTTCCTTCGATCTGATCATATCTCTCTCACCAGAAGCCCACGCCAAGGCACAGGAATTTTCCAGAAACAATGCGACCGACACAGAGTTCTGGGTCACGATTGATCCTTCCCTTGCTGAAGGTAACCGCGAAATGCAGCTAAATGAATATCGGCATGTTCGCGACGATCTATATGAGAAGATAAAAGCCCGCTTCAGAACCGCATTGGCGCCAAAAGTCTGAGCTTTACGCGTATTACCTGTTGCGAATATGCGGTATCTCGCCCGAAATTTACCAATTCTTCCTTGTTTTTGAAAGGAAGTGCTTGCATTTCACAGGGTAACGCCTCTATTTTGCACCCATTCTAAACTACTGGATAAAGCATTTATGGCTAAAGAAGAACTACTTGAGTTTGAAGGAACGGTAAAGGAATTGCTGCCCAACGCAATGTTCCGCGTCGTTTTGGAAAATGACCACGAAGTCCTCGCCCATACGGCAGGGAAAATGCGCAAACATCGTATTCGCGTGCTCGCGGGTGATAAAGTCACCATCGAAATGACCCCTTATGACCTTACGAAAGGCCGGATCACATTCCGCTATAAGTAAGGAAGACGTTGATGGTTGCCTCGAAAGACCGCGTAACTGCGGCTCCATCAACTGCGGAAGGACAAAAGTTAAGCCCGTCATCCGCTCAGAATACCCCGCCCCTCGTACTCGCGTCGGCCTCCCCCAGACGGTTTGAGCTGTTAAAACAAATCGGCATTACACCCGATATTGTTGATCCGGCAGATATCGACGAGTGCGAAGTGCCGGGCGAGCGTCCAAAAGAGCTTGCATTGCGGCTTTCCCGCGAAAAAGCGATGGCCGTTGTTGAGCGTCATCCCGGCTCTTTTCTGCTCTCCGCCGATACCGTTGTCGCTGTCGGACGGCGATCCCTCGGCAAAGCACAGGATACTGAGGAGGCTCACAGATTTCTAGCCTTGCTGTCGGGACGCCGTCATCAAGTGCATACAGGCATCACTCTGGTCACGCCGACCGGGGAAGTCCGTTGCCGTGTGGTGACAACCGCTGTCATTTTCAAAGCTTTGAGTGAGCACGAGTTACGTTCCTATCTCTTTACTGATGAATGGCAGGGAAAGGCCGGTGGGTACGCTATTCAGGGAAAAGGCGCGCTCTTCGTCCGGCAAGTGCAAGGCTCCTACAGCAACGTTGTTGGGCTGCCCTTATTTGAAGTCAGCAACATGTTAGCCGGTAACGGCTACACTATCTGGACAACTGTCTCATAATGGATCGGATATTGCTGATCGATGCTGGCCTATTCGAGACACGGGCAGCATGCCTTGAGAACGGAGAGCTCATTGATATCTGGATTGAAAGGCCTGAAGAAATCTCAATAGTCGGTGATTTCTTCATTGGTCGGGTCAGCAAAGTTATGAACGGTCTTAACGCTGTATTTGTTGATCTTGGCGACGATAAAACGGGATTCCTCAAGGTGCATAATATCGATAGGAAATCTGAAAATATCGGCTCGCTCGTGCATGAGGGAAAAAAATTGCTGGTCCAGGTCATCAAGGATGGCATCGGCGAAAAAGGGCCCGAAGTTAGTTGCTTCTACTCCCTCCATGGCACCGGGGTCATCTATCACCCACTTGGTCATTCCGTAACTTTTTCGCGGCAAATCAGAGATAGTGACAAGCGAGATCGTATCAAAGATCTGATAGCCTCCAGCAGCCTGTCCGGTGGTTTCACCATACGGACCGTAGCGCAATCTCTAACTGACGCAGAATTAAGGCAGGATTTCCAGCGCTTGTCCTATGAGTGGGAAGAGCTCAACAAAGCTCAAATACAGAATGCTAAACCCCGCCCTATTGGCCAACCACAAACCGCTGTTACCCGGATACTCGGGGACCATTTGCGGCCCGACACAAAAATTGTTGCGAATAATGCCGATACCCGCAATGAAGCAAAACAATATTGTGGGAGCCGATGGCCCCAAAACCCTCCCGTCATAGAGCTATCAAACCCGCAAATACCGATTTTTGAGGCGTTTCAAGTTGAAGAAGCCATAGAGCAGGCGCAACTCAAACAAATTGACCTGACCTCTGGTGCTAACTTCACGATAGAGCAGACCGAAGCAATGACGGTCATTGACGTCAATTCTGCCAGCAATATTTCCGCGCCCGGCCTAAAAAGTAATGCCCTTGCCACCAACCTCGAGGCGGCAAAGGCAATATCACGGCAAATTCGCCTTCGCAATCTATCCGGCATCATCATCATTGATTTCATCCAAATGACAGGCAAAAGCGACGTTAAATCCCTCTGTGACAAGATGAAAAAACGGATTGCTGACGACCCTGTCTCAACCAGGTTTGCAGGCATGACGGAGCTTGGCCTTATGCAAATCATCCGCAAGAGAAGCCGTCGTCCACTCAGTAACTTCCTCCATCAATCCTGTCCCTTCTGCGCTGGCACAGGCTACCAGGACGCCATCCCGACTGCGCTTTCCAAGTTAATCCGCCAACTGGAAGCCGAAAAATCCCATGATCTCTCTTCCCATATCATCGTTGAGGCTGGGGAAGCCCTCGCCACGCCCCTCTTGGGTCATAAAGAAAAAATCGAAAGTCATTTGGCGCGGCGCCTGACTATTTCTCTAAATTCCGCTTTGCCGCAAACCGGCTACAACATAAAATGGCCATGATATGATACAGTCAAAAGAAATCAAAAAGCCCTGCCCCCAATGCGGCAAGCCCGCCGCCACTCAGCATCGGCCTTTTTGCTCAACCCGCTGCAAACAGCTGGATCTTGGAAAATGGCTAAACGAAAGCTATGTGATCCCCGGAGAGGAAACGGTTCCGGCAAATGATGAAGAGGAGCTATAGCGCCCTTTCTTTTCCTTGTTTTTCAACAACTTCTATCCGTTGATGCCCGCAAAATTCATTTTCACGATTTTTCCGCCAACAACTATGGACAGCCCCCATATTTTCTTTTATAACCCAGCTTCTTCGCCCATTCGCCCACGCGAAATGGCCGAATTGCCCAGGTAGCTCAGTTGGTAGAGCAGCGGACTGAAAATCCGCGTGTCGGTGGTTCGAATCCGCCCCTGGGCACCACTTACTACAAACCACCAAGATCACATATGGACGAATAAATACCTTCTCGTTTTTGTGAAGCTCAAATCAGATCATATCCCCAGCATAAACCGACATAGTCAATCTCAAGCCCCTGACATACAAACTCAGATAACGGCGTCTCCAACGCATTAGAAGAGCGGTAATCGCCTGTCGGCCTTAAGAACCAATGGATCACATCTCTAAGCTCATTGGAGCGCGGCGACGGTGGTATTCCTTCTGCAACCAATCTCACTGCCCCAGAGCTTGCTAATAGCCCAACGCGGTGCTCTTCACGTCTTCTTTCTTCGAGCCATTTCATCGCCTGATTGTAATCTCGAGGAACGCCTGTTCCATCGTGATACAACACACCTAGACCATACTGTGAAACAGGCTCGCCTTGCTCTGCAGCTGCAGTAAACCACTTTGCCGCCTTCTCATAATCCTGCGGAATAGCTTCTCCTGAACTAAATAGGGAACCGAGCAAAACCTGAGCATCAACATTCCCTTGCTCGGCTAGCCGCTCCCACTCTTCCAATGCAGAAGCAAAATTCCCTTGCTGCGCAGCATTTAACCCTTTTTGAAAATCAGCAGAAAACGCGATCGTGCTACAAAATACACCCATTGCAATAGCTAATATCAACAGCCTTTTTTTTCATGAGATCTCTCGGGTAAATATTTAATGGTAAAGCTACTATAACTTTTGATTGTTTGAAAAGCGCCGTCTATTCGAATATTTGTAGCAGCATCGATGTACTTGTAGGGTGCCATTGGTAGTTTATTATGCCGTTTTCCGAAGATAAATATAGTAATTTATTCTATCTTAAGTTACATCTGTAAATAACTAAAAAAGAATTAGCATGGATTAACTGATGAAGTATCTTCTACTACTAATTACATTTCTTGTTACCAGTAGCTGCGTTACTAGCGAACAACGTAAGCCCCACGAAATGGAAGTAACAAGCAAGGTTTCCATGCCTGAGTTGGCAAATTGCAGTTCTTCCCAATGCTACATTGATCTAAGCCTAAAAGAAGTAACGAAACTAACGAAACAAATAGACAAAGACGCGGCGAATTTGTTTATCGCCACAAATCTTTTGGCACTTGGGCGGGGGGAGCAAGCAGTAGCTGTTGCAAACCAGATAGAAAACAAGCAACTAAAATATCGATTTGATAGACAGTTTAATAATATGTACTTCGGTATGACTGTGGAGATCGAAGCTAATCCCAAGGAGCCTTCCAGCTACAATCTAGTTCCGTTAAAAAACCTTCTCGGCAAAACTGAAGAAATGTCGTTGCCGTATGCAACATTCTTGGCCATCAATGATCAGATCGAAGACGCGAATTCATTAGCTAATTCCCTTACAAAAGAATCTGAAATTAGTCGATTCTACAGAGCAATTACACTAGTTCACAGCAATCAAAATAGACTAGAGGAAGCAATGGTTACGGCAGAAAAAATTGTTTCCCGAGGATCCAGGAGTGGGAGAGATCTTGCCATCGCTAATTTCGTCGGGAAGCTTTATCTAGCCGATCAACAAAAATTAGCCTTGGAGCTTCTTCAAAGCTTTAAATCAGCAGGGGCGATAAATATTGGCCATCGAAATGTCGCGATAGCAATGGCAAAACTTGGTGAGGTTGATGAAGCAATAAAGTTGAACGAAAAATTGGAAAAAGAACAGATCCGTGCTCGCAATCTAATTGAGGTTAGTAAAGCACTTGCGGAGCTCGGGGAGATTGACGGAATACGGAAAATCTTACAAAGCAGTGATGGGGATTCTATTCAGCCATCCGGCTTTGGTCAAATAATCGCGACGTTATTAGAGTACAATCACAGCTTGGAAGCAAAAGGATTAATGGAAGACGAGCGGAACGACGCAAGATTGTTACGTGCCTTTGCAGAATTCGGATTTGCAACCAAAGATCAATTATACTTTCAGCGTGCACTTGATCTTTACGTAAAGTCGGATGAAACAAACAGAGATAATCCTTCAAAGAGAATCTCAAGCGTGAATATTCCCATTATGTACGAAAAGTCAGCTGCTTATGCAATCGCCTCAGCAATGGCCCGAGCTGGATTTTTGGATCAATCCATTGATTTTTTACACGAAAACGTCTCGGAAACCGAAATGATTGGAATGCGCGGCGCTATTTTCTACGAATTATCTAAAAAAATGGACTTACGGCCCGAAATCTCTTCAATGGGCAATACACTGCAGCTTGATTTCTCAAAAACGAAACCAGAATACATATCACATGCATTGAAGCAGTATCTAAAGTTGATACAAGCCGAAGAAGTGTCCTTAGAATTTTTAAATCGGATTATAAAATACTCTGAGAACATTCCAAATTCGACTGAAAAAGAAGCCATTTTAGTTCGCATTGTTCCGTTGTACGCCACTGTCGGGGAAAAACTCAGGGCTCACGAATTAATTACGGGATTGGATAGCCCACTGTCTCGTATTAATTCAATAATGGCTCTGGCATTGCTTTCTACACCGCCCGAGAACATCGTGTATCACCGTTGAATAGTAAACAAGTTCCAATTTACGTCTAACGTACGACTAATGTTGAGGAATTAATGCCTAGCCCTGCAATCAAGATCATTAGTGCATTCTTATTGGTTACTGTCGTCAGTTGCGCATTTAATGTTCCAGAAAAAAACCCGATCACTCAGAACAATCTGCTTGATTACAATAGGACTAGAGCCTTCGAAGGAGTTGTCTATTTTCCTGAATTTCCCAACCGGGTAAATCCAGACCACCCGCTCTATAAATCAGTGCATTTAGGAACGGTTTCTGGGATTCCTGATGTAATCCGGAATATAAATATTGCTATCGCTTCAGATGAGCAATTTAAAGAAGCTCTTAGAGAAACGCTCCGAGGTTCAAACCTGTTAAGCGAATATGAGAAGAACGCGAAGTATTTTCTCGATGCCAATTATAAAGACTCGCAAACCCTAGATTTAAAGGTGGTTGTCAATTACCAGCTACGAGATAAAGATGTTGCATCTCCCCTATTAGACCGCGAAATATCACGTCTTGTTATAGTAAAAAACTTGTGGGGAGGGATGAATTGGGAACATGCCAGAACGGCAAAGCAATTTTCTCATTTGCTGAATATTTCATCCATCACCTGGTGCTTGGAGCAATATAACGGAGTTTCTTTTCCAGATGATTGTAATTTGGTTTTTATCAACCGGGAGCAAATGAAAACTAAATCATTCAAACCAGAAGATACCAACAAGATAACGGAACGAGATATTTCACCTTTCTAATTTCTTACAGAACGCAATTTAAGGCAAATCTCCTAATAGTATTCTAGATTCAATATCTCCAATTTTTGTAAAACACATATAGCTTTGTATCTATTTTAGCTAGAAATCTGACTTCGTAAGTAATAAAATTTGATCAATCCAATCGGACAGAAAATCCGCGTGTCGGTGGTTCGAATCCGCCCCTGGGCACCACTTTTCTCATGCCTGTAAATCGTGTCGTATTAGTCCTCAGAATATTTCAAGTTGCGAATTCATACCTAGAGAGGCCTGATCTTCACCCTATTGGCATATAACCACCAAATCTGCGCAAGATCGCGTCGTGAGACGCTGGAGGCGTTGCGATATTGCCTTTCCTCAGTCTTGCGGGAGATCAGCCGTCCGTATTCCATACTTAATCTCCCAACCGTTCAACACCTGGCAGGCTCTTACGTTCTCTACCTGTGTTTCACCATCAGCCAGATTGATGGTTTGTTGAATTGTCCTGCACAGCCATTCTGCCTCAACATTTTCTTCCTGAACCAAACTTGAATCATTATCAAGTTTTACAACGCTCAGTTTCTTGCTTTCAGTATCAGGTATGGCAGTTAGTAGTTTTTCAAACACAAAACCATTGGCAACCTCGCCGTCACCTACGAGGTACCAGGGTCTATTTTGCACCTTGCCGATAACCATAACGGCAGAATCTTTATTGGCTTTGTCAACGACGGTAAAATCTGTTCCTGGCCCGCTTCGAACGTTGGCATTTTTCAACATTCGAAATGGCGCGTCGATCAGATTCAGAGATGGTATTTTCTGTATGCGCCCACTTGCCATCTTGATGGTGACTTCACCTTTTTCATTTTCGGTTTTGACAACCTTGATATTGGCTTTGACTTCACCATTGTCACTCGTCCAGACTTGATCTTTACCTGTCGCCGCCGCCCGTTTCGTAGAAACAGCAAGCTTATCTTGATCAACATCGGTGAGTAAGTCGGAATACTGCTTGCTTATCCAATTTCCGGCATCAGAAAATTGCTGGCCAACCCATTCAACAGTCTCATTAGCTGTCGAATTAATTTTCTGGTTATTGGACGCCGAGCACGAAACCGTTAAGGAGCCGATAAATAGCAGGAATAGTGAATTTCTAAAAAATCTGCAGTTCATAAGATTTGCTCCTGACAAAAATCTAAAAAATCGACCTATATCGCAAATTACGGGCAATCATTTACCCTCAAACTAAACGGGGCAAGAGGATCGGATACAGGCGAACTGGACAAGCCCATAATTGAACCAAAATATAAGTCGACCCCAGGCTTTCCCTGTTGAAGGTTTATTAAGTAATATTGGAAATTTGTTAAAATAGGATTTTCAAAAGCGCAGGGTTTGAGCAAAATTTTTTCTAAAAAATCACCCGATACTCCATTGTATTTTTACTAAAATTGTCTCGGCGCGGTGAGTCAGTTGTTAGGTTTCCTCTTGGGGCATATAATCATGGCCGCCATACGGAAAGCCCCAAAGCTCGCGGTTCTTTGGGTTTTGCAAATAGTGATTATTATGATAACTCCGTATTTCGGTGATTTTGTCGTCTTTGAATTTGTACCATTCTGTAGGAATGTACGATCTCGTATTAATAGTCGCTCATCTCTGCAATAAATTCGTAACCGCTATTCCGAATGGTTTTGATTATGCCATGATCAGTATCATTTAGTTTTTTTCTTATGCTGGCGATGTGAACGTCTATTCTTCTGCCAAACACGTCTATTTTTCTGGCAGGCGCGATCATATTCTTTCCATTTTTTTGAATATATTCATACAATAATTCTCTTGATATTGGATTGCCACGATTGAAAATTAGTATTTTCAAAATCCGCGTTTCAGAATAAGTAAGTTTTTTCGGAGCACGTTCGGCATGCAACAAAATTTGCGTTTGGGGGTCAAAAGAATGATCACCAAAAAGAATGGGATAATTACGCTTTATACGCTCATAGTTTAACGAAAGTGAGCGATTCTTTAGGAAGCCTGTCCTCCGCAATAACCCTCTAATCATGGCAATCAGTTCCCGACTGTCGACTAGCTTTCCAAAACAAGCATCCGCGCCGAGATCTATTGCCTGAACTCTATCGTCAACATTGCTTTCTTCAAATATTACAATAAGTGGGATTTCGTATTCTTGTCTTAATGAAGGCGCGAACCCGAATAAGGCTGATTTATTAATTATATTGTCAATTATTATGGTTGATACGTCACTCATTTTTAGCAATAATTTTAGCCGAGAAATATCTGTAATAACCTGAACCTTAAAATCGGCTTTCATTAGTTCATGACTGAGTGCGGATTCCTCTCGTCCTCCCATATTCAGGATAACTACATTTTTATTCAGTTCGTGCAAATAAATTTGGGAATTTGAGACGAGACTATCCATTATCTGCCCTTAGCTTAATGCTTGAAGTTATATAAGCGCTAGATCGTATCATTGGATGAATGATGGATACTCAAGGTAACATAGATCAGACTTAAACTACTGACGTCCGTCTTGAAACTTAAGTATATTTCTAGCAAGGTCGAAATTACTCCATCCGAGAATCATACAAGAAGAAAATCATACAGGGAGGGTTTTTTTGTAAATATATGTAAGTAATTTCAGAATTTATAATTACTCATAGTATAAAAAATTTTTAAAACAAATCTTACTAGCATCTGAATACAATTGACTTTTTTATTTTGTTTGTGCTTCTCACCTCCTCCAGCAGGAGACTTGACGGCGCGGTTTGATTTATTGGATAAAGAATGGAAAATTACTCAAATTTTACTACTTAAACGAGGCCTTAGCTCCATCCATCGGGATGACAGACAGCACTCCTCTTGTAAAATTAAAGACATGTGGTAGTTGACAATGTGGCTTGAGAAGTCTGGAAAATACTTTCTCAATTCGCTCAAATTTTGCCATTAAATGGTGGTGCAATTAGGCCCGGCCCATAAATATTTTGGGTATTTTCGGGGCCCCGAACCTGAAGAATTCTTAACAAATCTATCTAGTATGGTTAACCATTATTAAGATGTTTGGAGTGCATTTCTATAACAGTTTAAATTGTAATTGAGGAACCGAAAAAAATGGCTAGATCAACTACATTACCGACCGATGAGGAAGTATTTTTTCAAGATAATGAAATCATTGTATCAAAAACAGACCTAAAGGGCAGATTGGTTTACGTCAACGATGTCTTTGCCAGGGTGGCCGAAATGACGACGGCTGAAGTTATTGATCAACCACATAACGTTATCCGACATCCGGATATGCCGCGCGTAATTTTCAAGCTGTTATGGGAAGCTATCAAAGCTGGACATGAAATATTTGCGTATGTAAAAAATATGTCAAAAACCGGTAAATACTATTGGGTAATCGCTCATGTCACACCAAGCTACGGTGTCGACGGTGAAATTAACGGATATCATTCAAATCGCAGATCGCCCAATAAGACCGCAATTGATAGAATATCAAGTATTTATGAGAAGTTGCTGAAAGAAGAGAAGCAACATGCAAATGCGAAGGATGGCCTGGAAGCTAGTCATAATATGTTCAACACCATCCTCGAAAAACAAGGAAAATCATATTCCGAATTTATATGGGCAATGGAGAAATAATGATGTTGAAAATTTTTCAAAAGAAGACTGCGCTCAATATGGACAGCCCTTTAGATCAACCTGAGAGCACCCAAAATGACGAATTATCCTTGTTACGAGAGGAAAATAAACTTCTTAAGAATACCTTGTCGGAAATAAGAATTGTTGCGGAAAAGGTAGCTAAAGGTGATTTGACAGCCCGGATCGTGAAGTGGGACGAATATGGGGATCTTTCAGATGTGTTGGTTTTTATAAATCAATCCTATGATCTGACAGATGCATATATTCGTGAAGCAGGCGCTTGTTTGGAAGCAGCCCTCAATAATGAATATCATCGTGTATTCCTAACACAGGGCATATTAGGTGACTTTGGAAGAGGTGCGAATATTATTAATCATGCGTGTTCTTCAATGCAAAAGACCGAGCTAGAACAAAAAGAAACGATGAGTGAATTGGCTAATCAATTTGAACAACAGGTATTGGACATTGTAACCAAACTGGATGAATCATCTAAAAACGCAAGTGAAAATTCTGATCAGCTTATTGCACAGGCAAATGATACACAGGATATGTCAACAACCGTCGCAGCAGCAGCCGAACAAGCCACAAAAAATGTTCAAACCGTTGCAGCCGCCGCAGAGGAGCTAACATCCTCTGTGGAAGAAATAGCACGGCAAGTGGTAATTTCCAGCGAGAAAGCCAATGTAGCATCTGAAGAAGCCGAAAAGACAAATACAATCATGGACGAATTGAGCAATGCATCTGAGACTATTGGTCAGGTTGTAAAATTGATAAACGATATCGCAGGTCAAACTAATTTGCTCGCCTTAAATGCAACAATTGAAGCCGCCCGTGCAGGAGAGGCCGGAAGAGGGTTTGCGGTTGTCGCCTCTGAGGTAAAATCCTTGGCATCACAAACTGGAGACGCTACCGATGATATTGCCCGTCAAGTGAATGAGATCCAAGACCAGACGAATAAATCAGTCACTGCGGTGGGCGATATCAGCTCTGCCATTTCAGTATTAACTGAGATCGCAACGGTTATCTCTGCAGCTACTGAAGAACAGACGAGCGCTACTCTGGAAATTAGCCGTAATATTCAGGAAGCAGCTCGTGGTAATGTAGAAGTGTCTTCAAATATTGCGAGAGTGAGCGAAAATTCAACTAATACGTTAGCGAAGGCGGAGGAGGTAAGAGCTGCTGCTTCAGACATGGCCCAACAAATAGTTTCCTTAAAAGACCAATCTGAAGAATTTGTCAGAAACATACGATGCGCTTAAAACCTATATATGATTAGCATCTTTTGATTGGTCCAGTCTGTACGTTGGTTCATGCATATCCTTCCACGTAAGTGAATGACGGGTTCCGGTACCGACGGTCTGATCGTTGACTAATTTGATTGTATTGCCAGATTGAGTGTTGCTGACCATTCGGGTGCATCAACGCTCATCTGACAATATGTGAACGCATCTATCTCAGCATCGTGGCACGACGCTGAGAGCTACTTACCTAACGACACGTTCAAGTTTTTGCATTAATTCTCTAGCATCAGAACCATGGCTGGATGTTCACTGTCAGACCGAGCTGGACAAACTAGGGTAATTTTAAGAGTGTGTTTTCAGGTTCATCGAAGTTTTGAAGGAACGAAGATGGCTCGGGATTATTTGAAATCTGGTCCTGTCCATTTAGGATCGAAGCAATTCATCCTCGACAAACTCCATACGATCTTTACCCCAAAATAATTCGTTCCCAACAAACATGCTCGGCACGCCAAAGACCCCACGTTTTACGCCAGTGTTCGTTGATTCAGCTAATTGCTCGCGGATTTCCTTGCTTTCGCTGAGGGTTTCAAATTCATCAGGATCAACACCTAAATCCTCTGCAATCTGGCGTAATCCTGAGTAATCCTGAACCGACGCATCATCTCTTTCCCAATAGGCCGACAATATTGCTTCTATGTAGGGCATTTCCAAATTGAATTGTCGCATAGTTAGGGAACCTCGCAGTGCGCGGCTTGTCTTGATTGGAAATTTGCTTGGAATCTTAAAAGGCAAGCCGTACTTTGCTGCCCATCGGGCAAGATCTTGTTTACGGTTTTCAATTTTTATGGCCGGCTCATCCATAAGCACGTAATTATTCGCTCTGAAAACATACCCTAAATTAAACGGATGAAAGATCAGTTTAGCTCCCGTCCTTTTGAGGATGGGTTTTATGAGATGAAAGGCAAAGTATGTGTTCGTGCTGCCTACTTCCCAATACATTTCTACGTGCTTGTTTTCCATCTGATTTATCAACTTTTTTGAGCGTGAGAATAAGCTTTATACAGAAGCAGCAAGAAACTAACGAAACATATAATTTTCTTAGGTTTGTAAAAACATATCCTTTACTGATTTCTATTACTGATCGGCCTCATCTGACGGGTCCGGTTTACATATCTCAAACTGAATGTAAGCTTGGAAACTTTGTCATTTTCTGCAGGCCCATTCTAAGGCGCTAAATCCGAACGAAAAGTAAAATGAATTATGATGTAGGGCTTACTAGAATACAATTTATATTGGAAGAAAATTGCTGCTGATATGGGGCTGATGTCCGGCAAATGCGCTTTCGGAACAGGGACATACCGCTGGCTTAAGGAGGAGATTCCGTCTGGCCAGCCCTTGCCAAGCCAAAAGCGGCCTATTGGTGAGCGGAACACACTTACTCAGCAACAACATGATGATGCAAGAGCATATCTCAAAGAATGCGCGGCGTATAAGAAAAAACGAGGCAAAGCGCAGCCTCCTTTTGGCAGCCCGGCACTATATGCATATATGAGAACCGCCCGCGGCAGCGCTGTCGTCTTCTCTCCCTATTGGGCAAATTTATATCTCGGCATAATTTATCTAGAGGGTATAGGTACCGGAGCAAGCATTGAAAAATCCCGAAAGTTTTTTTTGCTCGCAAACGAAGACAATAAATCTGACTATGCCGAGAGATACTTAGCCCTGATTAGCGAAAAGGAGCTTGAAAAGCTCTAGGCTATCCATAAATACCGAATATCCTGATCCAGAAACTCAATAAGTTCCCGATAAAAGAATAAACGCCCTACCGCCACATCCAAGCGGTAACTCTTGCTCACGCACAAGGTTTAGACCGGATGCCGTACCAGAACAGACTAGGTAAAAAGGTTTTTTGGGGTCTTTTCATCAGTACCATCATGCATACGGATGGCACGGCGGGTGAGTATACGTATTAGTTCTGAGTAATGTGCCGACGCACTATCGGTCTGTCAGTGGTTCGAATCCGCCCCTGGGCACCACTTCTCCAAAGATCTCAATAATTTTAACAATTTGGACTTTGCGCGAAGCGGTGAATGACCAGTGATGTCGTTAATAGGGAATGGCACCATACAGTTTTTCCCGTAAAAAAATGGAACCGTATCTTGATAAATCATCCAACGAAGTAGTGCCTTGCATATGACCCTTGCTACACATCTTTGTGTACATCTTGATAAGCCAACATACTTATCAATTTTTCCTCACGCTCAGGTGTAAATCCGCAAGTATGAACCCATTCCTTGGGGTTTTCATAAGTACCAAACAACATGTCCCACCAGACAATATCTCCGTAATTACTCTTATGACGATCCAGCTGATGATGGATTCTGTGCATTTCCGGGCGCTGGAAAATAAAGCCGACCCAACGCGGCGTCTTTACGTTCGTGTGATAGAAAAATTCGCCGACTGCTGTACAAAATGTATAGATAACACCAGCCTCAATTGAGAGACCTAGAAGTGTATAGACAAGCAAACTTCCCAACACCGAGTTGACGATCATCTCGCCAGGATGCTTGTAAAATGATGTGATGACTTCCAACCGCTGTGGACTGTGATGAATTTGATGAAAGGCTATCCAAAGGAAATCAAACTCATGACGCCAACGATGCCACCAATAGAAAACAAAAGTCGCGACAAAGTAAGCTATGACACCGCCTAAAACCGGAGAAACAAAATCTGAAAGGTTGAACACCGACCAGGAAGAAAGCCATGTATCCCACGTCACTCCAGCTAACAATACGACGCCAAGCTGAATACCGTTGATAAGGACGACGCGCACCGGCCACGTTTTAACGGAAGGCAACTTCCATCCGGGTATCATTCGCTCCAAAATAAAACAGCCAACAAAAATAGCTACAAGGGTGTATATCATACGATCACCTCTAATTAGTAGATTATGCTCTGCTTCAGTAATTTACTTAGTTGAATTTGGAAGTCATGAAGCAGGAATTCAAGTGATCTCCGATACAAAGCTATATATTGGTGATACCTGCTGAGTTGCCTAGTATCCATTGAACAAGCGGCAGGGTTTCTAGTGATTTGGGACGGCCTCTGACTTTCGCTGATTTAGTACGAACCCTATGCATCAACTAATCGTTTAAGGTATTTACATTGCGTAGATAATCAATATTAAGTAGATTTATTTTTCCTCCATCTGGACTTTTAGATGCTTAAATTAATTTCAGTTTCTCTCCTGATTGCTTCTTTGGCCGCTTGCATTACAACAGAAAGCAGTGCTCCAAATGTTCCAATAGGTGCGTCAGAAAATATTGCGAAGTGCAAAGAAGGCTGGCAGTTGACTGAAAAAGGTCATTATTCACGTGCTGTCGACTGGTACTTCGAATGCATAGAAACTGGAAATTTATCTAATTCGACACTATCAAGGACGTATCGCAACATAGGGATTACGTATCGGCGAATGGGCGAATATGAAACAGCAATAGAATATTTTGATAAAGCAATAACACTTAATCCAGCTGATATTCAGAACGATTACATTAACCGTGGCAACGCTCGGTCAGGGCTAAGGCAATATGATATGGCTCTCGCGGACTATGAAAAAGCGCTTGAGATAAAACCAAATAATGGTGCTGCCGTTTTTAATCGGGGTATAGTGTATGAACGACTTGGGCGAACAGATGAAGCCATCAGCGATTTTAAGCTCGCACCGGAACTTGGCTATTATTCACCGGATTTGGTCGAACGGCTTAGATTTTACGGAATAAAGAAGATATGATATTTATACAGTATGTATTGGGCTGCAATTCACAAAAAGATTTTTTCCGCGAAATTCTTCCAGTTATACAAATTTTGCGGCGGACGGTCCCCACGGATGGCGCGAAGTTGTAACATGTCGAGAACATTTCAAATATAAAAAGGGAAATTACTGTATTGCTTTTCATACACAATTTTTAATAGAATATGTGTTGTTCGATATTTTATAGGTTGTTTTGGTAATGCGATTTATTGTTTTCTGCTTAATAACTATTCTTCCGTCCTGCGTTTCCAGCCCTCCAGCAGAGCCTGATCCTGGAGATGCCTATATCAAGCAAGCCAGTTCGGATATTCCACGCGAATATTCGTCGGTAACTGTGTCCAAAGTAGAAAGGCGCGATAAAAATCTAGTTACCACATTCGTTTTTTTCGACAATCAGCCCGTCACGATCAAACATTTAACCGTTGGCATGACTGAAGCTGGCCCTATAATCAAAGAAGAACATCGTAAAATTTGTAATGACAAGTATTTCCTTCCACTGATCGCGCTCGGTTATACGTTCAGTGTTGAATTGGTGATTAATCCCAAAGTCAAACTACTACCCTTAACCGAAGAGAATTGTATCAAACAAGGATATTTAGTAAAATAGATTAGCTGTCAATTTAATAGCATTGCCATAGAAAATTCTTTTTGGCGATGGAAAGAATTCAGTCAGCGGTTTTTTTACGCTTGTTTGCCCTGAACCCGTCTTTGATCGCGCCCTCCTTGGATGCTGCGGTTTTTTTCGGCCTTAATTTCTTTTCTTTCGGTTTCCGATTGAATTTGTTCACCGGCCGTTCATCGCCTGATGCATTAGCCCGTTTCTTAGGCTGGAATGTTGCTATCTTATTTTCACTTTTTGCGCTCCCGCTCAATCCGGCATTATCCGGTTTTTTCTTAAAGCGGTCCTGTGGCTTTTCTGAGTCACCAAAGCGCTTGTTATACACATGCGCTGCACTATCCTGCTGGTCCTGAGCATGATCTTTTTGGACAGGTTTTTCCCGTGTCCGGGTTTTAGCCAAACCATGTTCTTCTCGTTTATCGACCCTTTTAAACGGCTTTTTATTGGCACCCTCACGATCAAATTTTTTCTTCGGTTTAGCTTTATAATCGGAACTGCCTGTTTCATCTCGACGGGGTTTACGACCACTTCTGGGTGCACGACCATCGCGGTCCCCGCCAATATCTGGTTTTCGGTCCAAACGTGTGACTTCAACCGTTTTTTCCATTTTGCGGCTCGGTCCGAGAGCATTCAGGAAAGCGTCAACGCATCCACCATCTAGCTCAACAAAAGTCTTCTCTTCCTGAATTTTAATTGAACCGATTTCATTTTTCGTAATATGCCCGGCGCGACACAACATCGGCAATAACCAGCGTGGTTCTGCCGTATGTTTACGCCCGACAGACAATTCAAACCAAACGCTATTTGAGAATTCCCGACGCTCTTTTTTTGGTCGATCAGAAACAGAATAGCCCTGATCCAGTAATTCTTCTGCTGCGGGTTTTGACATATGATGAATACGGACCAGTGCCGCAGCGATCTGATCGGCTGTATGTTTTTCCAATAACTCTTTGACGATTGCTCTTTCGTCGTCTTTCACTGGCTCCGTCAAGCACGGGTCATTCAAGAACCGTTCCTGATCACGGGCGGCTACATCTTCCAATGAAGGAGGTTTTTGCCAAACGGCTTTTACCTTGGCCGTTTGCAGCAACCGTTCTGTTCTTTTACGCCAGTTGTAAGGAACGATTAGGGCGCTGACGCCCTTGCGCCCTGCTCGCCCGGTTCGACCACTGCGATGCAGTAAAGAGTCTGCTCCGCGTGGTAAATCCGCATGTATGACCAGTTCCAGGTTAGGCAAATCAATTCCGCGCGCAGCGACATCCGTGGCCACACAAACTTGCGCGCGGCCATCCCGCATTGCTTGCAGCGCATGACTACGTTCGTTCTGGCTTAATTCCCCTGACAGTGCGACAACGGAAAAACCCCGGTTATTCAACCTGCTGGCAAGCTGCGTTACGGCCACCCTGGTGCCACAGAAAACAATGGCATTTTTAGCGTCCTGAAACCGCAGAATGTTAATAATCGCGTTTTGACGATCATTTGGCGCGACAAGTAACGCTTTATATTCAATATCCTGGTGCTGTTTTTCTTCGGCAGCTGTACTGATGCGGATCGCATCACGTTGGTAGCGCTTTGCCATACTTGCAATCGTCCGCGGTACGGTCGCTGAAAATAGCATTGTCCGGCGTTCAACGGGAGATGTATCCAGAATATACTCCAGATCCTCCCGGAATCCCATATCCAGCATCTCGTCAGCTTCGTCCAGCACCACGCATTTAAGACCGCTTGTATTGAAAGCGGCACGTTCTATGTGGTCTCGCAACCGTCCTGGCGTGCCAACAACAATATGGGCACCGTTCTGCAGGTTTCTGCGCTCGGTTCGAGAATCCATGCCGCCTACACAAGAAACCACTGAAGCGCCTGTTTTGGCATATAGCCAATCAATTTCGCTTTTGACCTGCAGTGCCAATTCACGTGTCGGCGCAATGATCAGGGCAACGGGAACATCTTTCGAGGTAAATCTGTCGCTCCCCTCCAATAACGTTGTTGCCATTGCCAATCCAAAAGCCACCGTTTTACCGGACCCGGTCTGAGCGGAAACAAGCGCATCCCTGTTTTTTAGGTCGGGATTAAGCATTGCGATTTGAACCGGGGTTAACACAATATACCCATGCTCATCCAACGCCTCAGCGAGAAAGGGCATAACTCCATCAAAATTGGTCATCATATTGCTTTCAGATCGTAGGTTTCTTGCCCTCCATACAATCGTAAAAATCTTCGGGAAACAGCAACCGAACTTCAGGTAAGCGGCATCGAGCAAGTTGTACGGTTTCTAGTACCTGACAGCTGCAATGTAAAGATATTGGCCTTGTTAGAGAAGAATAGTCACGTGCTGCCAGAGCCTATTGTTACTTTTACATACGGTGGGCTGCTCCAGGCTGGATGCAGCGACAATACCGAAGCTGTGCAATACCAAATTTGGAATACGGCCTGTAGCCAGATTTTTTTGCATTTTTTTATGGTTTGCTCTCACTCTGATGAAAGCGTTGAAAGAAGCACTTTTTCACGAGTGCAAACCAACTGAATATCAGTCTGTCGGTGGTTCGAACTTACCCCTGGGCACCATTTTTCCTAAAGCATCAAGATTAAATGGCGAATAGCAAGAGACGGACTTTGCTCCGACACCACACCATTTACTGAAATTCGGAACAGCTCTAAGCGACAGTCACCATTAGGGTCGACAGGTACGAATTTCTATTTTTTAAGAATTCAGCCAAGCGCTTATTATAACCTTCCGGTACAGCATTTATGACAGTTTTTCTTCGTGCCAAAGCCTCGCGCCATGCAAGGATACGGCTCAAACCAGCCATGCCCCCGAAATCATCAATTTGATCAAATACATCATAGTATCGAAAGATAGTGCCCCAGACGCCATCGATCATGTGGAATGTTTCTCCATCAAAAAACGGCCCTTCAATTTCCTGTTCAATCTGATTAAACATGATACGTAGCGCCGTTCGTTTTTCCTCAAACGCCACGGATTCCTTAACGCTGTAAAAGCCACCAATTGCACTTAGTGTTGCAGAACCAAACTCAATCCATGCACGATGTTTTGCCTTTTCCAATGGATCAGCCGGATGCAAGGAGCCCAACGTAATTTCGTCAAGATATTCGGCAATGACCTGACTCTCGAAGAGGCTCGTTTCCTCAGTTATTAAAACCGGAACTTTGCCCAAAGGTGAGGCTGTCTGAAACCAGCCCGGCTTTTTTGCAAGATCAATGTAAGTACGTTCATATGGAATTTTTTTCTCAGACAACACGATCACGGCCCGCTGCACATACGGGCAAAGATGATGGCTAACTAATTGTAGGTTGGTCATTGAATAGTCTCCAAAATATTTACATGCAATTGCATGTAAATATGATGATCTAGCTTGCATGTCAATGCATACGCATGTAAAAAGTGATATGACACTACCTTCGGATAATACCGTGCAGGCATGGGCCCGACTTGTGCGTGCCTATCAAACAACTTTTTCATTTGTGGAAAATGCTCTCAAAAATGACGGATACCCGCCGTTGATTTGGTACGATGTTCTGCTTGAGCTGGAACGTGCAGGTGACGCAGGTTTACGTCCCTTTGAATTGGAGCGCAAATTGATGCTCCAGCAATATGGCGTCTCGCGCCTTATCGAACGGATCGAAAAATCAGGCCATCTAAAGCGGGAAGTCTGCAAAGAAGACCGGCGCGGACAACGTCTTTTGATTACAAAGGAAGGAAAAAAGCTACGCCGTAAGATGTGGTCAATCTACGGGTCCGCAATTGAAGATGTTGTCGGCGTTAAGCTGACACCCAAACAAACCAAAACCCTATCAGAGCTACTCGTCAAACTAATCGACTAACGTCGAACCAGATATTGTCAGCTGAAAGCTTGAGCTTGGATGCTGCGGAATGAGCGTTCATCTCATGACAAATCCATTCCGCTGTTTCAAGACCTCACCTGAGATATAAGCAGGCATGCGACACACCCAATCCAATATCCTCGTTCAGCACGACGACGCACAGTCAGCCTGTCGGTGGTTCGTTACCGTCCCTGGGCACCGTTTTTTCCTTATCTTCGCCCCCTTGGGGCTACGTTGAACCAAAAATCCCTCTCTTATGCAATTCCCTTATCCAGACGCATAGGCGATGACGAGGAACACATGTTCGTCGTCATCGCCTATGCGCCCGACGTCCGATAATCACGACACAGTAACTTCTAAATTAGTAAAATATTAAGGACGATTCGATAGGGTTAATTGTTTGTATCCCTTAATCGCAAAAATTGCAGGAATATGGGGTATTTTTACTATTAGAGATATAAAGAAATAATGATTGTACAGAGCAAAGTTGGAGCCTCTCTCTCAGAGACATATCTCGGATACCTGGATCAGGGTATCAGTGTTATGGACTGCGACTTTAACATCGTTTTTATCAATGACAGATTTACAGAATTACTCCAGCTTCCCCATAAAATAGGGGATCGGTTGGAGGATGTGTTTCGCTACAATGCGGAACGTGGTGAATATGGCGATGGCGATATCGATCAACTGGTGAAGGAACGGCTTGAGCTTGCCTACAAACGAGAGCCCCATTCCTTTGAGCGTGCACGACCAGATGGTATTGTTATCAAGATTGAAGGAAATCCACTACCCGACGGAGGATTTATCACCACTTATTCGGATATCACGGAGTTACATAATTCTAAGCAGGAGCTCTTACAGGCAAATGAGGAGCTTGATAATCGGGTAAGGGAACGGACATTGGAGCTCGCAGCTCGAGAAGAGCAGTTGCGAAATAAAGCGGCAACTCTCGAAACAATCATGGAAAGCGTTAATACGGGTCTGGCACTTTTCGATAATGACTTTTCGCTGATCGCCTCAAATCGTCGTTTTATTGAAATTCTGGAATACCCTGAGGAATTCAGAAGCCCTGGAACTTCAATAGACCAGTTTGTTCGATATAATGCCAAACAGGGTGATTATGGAGACATACCCGTCGAAAAACTTATCGCCAATCTAATGGAAATATTAAAAAAAGAAAAACACTACAGCGAAATTCGTGAGAGACGAAACAGTCGATATATCGAAATGGTCATATATCCCTTATACGAAGGGTATTTCGTATCCTACTCAGATATGACAGACCGTAAACAGGCTGAGGATTTTTTAAAGCAAAGCAACGAAATCCTTGAAGAACGGGTAGAGGAACGCACTTCGGCCCTACGCGCGGCAAAGGAAATTGCTGAACAGGCAAGTCGAGCGAAATCCCAGTTTCTGGCTAATATGAGCCACGAACTGCGTACACCCCTCAACGCCATTATCGGATTTTCCGAATTGCTGATGATGGAAGAGGAAGCCAACTTTTCCGTAGAGAAGAAAATAGAATTCGTAACAGGGATCAACGACTCCGGTGTTCATCTCTTGCAGGTGATTAATGATATACTCGACGTCGCAAAAATCGAGGCGAACCAGCTTGATCTGGTTGAAGAGCCTGTGAATATGGTGAAGATTATAGATGCCAGCCTTGAAATGCTCCGCATTGCAGCCGCAGAGAGAGAAATTTTGCCGGAGGTTGATATACCTGAGAACTTCCCTATGTTTCTATGCGATCCGACGCGCGTCAAGCAGATCATCATCAACCTAATGTCGAATGCTCTTAAATTCACGGACAAAGGCGGCTCAGTGACGGTATCCGCAAGTCTAGATGACACGAATGCAGTTCGATTGAAAGTCAGTGATACAGGTATTGGAATCTCACAAAAAGATACTGAAATGGTTCAGCACCCGTTCGGTCAGGCTCAATCATCTTATAGCAGAAATCATCAAGGGACTGGGCTAGGTCTTAGTCTTGTGCGTTTACTCGCCGAGGCTCACGGAGGTCAAGTCAATCTTCAAAGCGAGCTCGGAATTGGGACCACAGTAGAGGTCGTGTTTCCGCCAGACCGAACCCGTTAATCCTCTGCTGGCGCTCCTGATTTCTTCAGCTCTCTCAATTGCCACGAAGAGTCCCTTGAGATCGTACATTCATTGTTTTAGGAGACTTTACTAAATCTTAGAATGCTTTTAGGCTTCCCGGATACGTATGTGTACTTGGGACGGGAAGCATGACGAACGAGGGAAAAACCACACCCACAAAAGAAGCACCATCAAGCGGGCCACAACTAGACAAAACACAAAACCCGCAATCGCATCACGAGCAAAGGAATGTCAATTTCCTAGTCAATGAGATGGCTCTGGTAGGCGAAGTGGGTACGGAAGATGTCTGGAGGTGGCTTGCCGCCGGCTGGTCGGATCTGAAAGCCAATACTGCTGTCAGCGTCAGTTATGCCGCTCTGTTCGTTATCATCGGGCTTATAATATCTTTCGGTTTCTAC
>Ga0315338_1001767_pt1 | contig 24599 bp, 20 predicted proteins | sample ASW8metaG_FD_204518 | JGI IMG/M metagenome (GOLD analysis project Ga0315338, IMG submission 204518) | Ammonia-oxidizing marine archaeal communities from Monterey Bay, California, United States - ASW #8 | ecosystem: Environmental > Aquatic > Marine > Coastal | place: USA: California | collected... | reverse complement strand
TAGGAGCTTTGCCACGTCATCATTCGATAAAATAAGCGTCATGTCCTAAATCGTCCAATCTATGCCAATTCGGTACAGTGTCGCGCGTTTTACCAAGCCAATTCAATAGTAGGATGGGGACGAGGAACGCAGGCATTTCTAATAACGGTAAACACGGCGCTTGTGTCCAGGCCCTCTAATGCTAGAAATCCAGACACAACCTAAAACTACCGTCAGAGTTAACAATAAATCTCACATCAGGGACCCGCTATGATCGTCGATTTTCAGCATCACTTCACACCGCGCCAACTATTTAAAGAAGATTTAGGCGACAAGATGATCATTCAATATGACGACACCGGAGCGCCGAGTTATACCGCGCACAGCCTGCTTTATGATCTCGACGAACATATAGCAATGATGGACACAGCTGGAATCGATGCCTCAGTCCTGACCAGCGGCGCTGGCATGTGCGCGCCCATAGATCGCTCAATCATCATTAATGATTGCGCCAGACAAGCAGAACTTGATTACCCAGGCCGCTTCATTGGCTGCGCCCATGTGCATCCCTTGGGTGGTGCAGAATCGCTAAAGGAACTCGCGCGCTGCGCCGATGAACTTGGCTTTCCCGGCGTGGTGATCACTTCGGAAGTGAATGGCCTCTTTCTCGATGCGCCAGAGTTTGATCCCTTTTGGACAGAAGCTGAAAAGCGCGGCCTCTATGTCTTTGTTCACCCCGCGCTAAAGCTGAATTTCCCGGAGCAATTTAATGCCTTCGATACCGCGCGCGCGGTCGGGCGTGAATTTTCCCTTGTTATGGCAACCATCCGGCTGATCAATTCTGGTGTTCTAGACCGCCATCCTAATTTGACAATTCAAATGGCACATCTCTCGGGTGGCATTTCCTCCATGCTAGGACGGGTACGTGGATTCCAAGATAAGGAGTTTTGGGGGACCCTGGGCAATGAGCGTCACGGCGCCACGCCGGAAAAAGATTTCGATCATTATTTGAACGAACGCCTTGTCTTCGACACTGCAGGATTTTGTGGGCAGGTCGGCTCGGTCAAAACTGCTTTGGTCGAACTCCCTGCATCCCGGATTGTTTTTGCGACAGACTATCCGCAGGAAATTCGCACCCGCGCGCCTGTCAAGAAATTCGTTGACGACATTCGTGCACTTGGCGCCGATGGCGAAAGCATTCTGGGTGGAACAACCGGATTACTTATCCCATCAGCGCGAGCTAAGGCTGCGGAGTAGCAGGGCCTGCGTCTAATTACCTGGGTAAGTGATGTTGCTTCTCATCGGCCTTGAATTCCGCTCGTTTCGGCTATGGGTCATGCGCCGTTCAGTCCTCTGGCGAGGCGAACCATAGTTTTCATCAAGGTCAGAATTCTATGTTCCATTCCCCTATTCTTGGAGTTTGAATGGGCTATTGGACTTGTCGTCAACTTTGCCCAAAGTTGCGTTGGCTGGAAATACTAATGATTTGACCACCACAGGCACTGCGCCCGACGAAGGAAGCAGCGCACCAATATCGATGAAATCCAATTCGCTCATTGTAATGCCATCGATGGAGACGACCGGGCTCTTGAATTTCAGCTCTTCGGCATAGTGAATGCCGATCAAGCCTCCGACATCGCCATCGCCAACCAAAATCAGTGGCATGCCACGCGCCAAAATGGGTGCCATCCCTTGGGCCATGCCGCGGGCGAAAGCATCAAGACGAGCATAGGTCGCAGAGCCTTGCCAACGATAAAAAATCGCCACCGGTTTGTCATGATGATGCAGATCAAGGCGGCGCAGCGCTCGGGCAATGGCGTCATCGAAGGCCTCTGAGTTAATATCTTCGGTGTCCAAGGGAACATCGGGCACAATCACCGGAATATTGCGCATTGGCAGCGTATCCTCCGGGCTAACAAAAATCGTACTACCGCTGACCTGCACCGTGTATTGCGATGCGCCAACTACAGTGGCGCGAATGCCCTCACTGCTGTGCTTGACCTTTACCCCCCAGGATTCAATCCGTGTACGGATTGCATCCGCAAGGAGCAGACCAAGATCGCCATAGCTTTCTGTTTCGCGCCCATAGATGAATTCTGAAACACCACCGGAGAAGGTCAGAATTTCAGGCTTTGCCTGCACGGTCATAGGCTCGAGTCTCAGAAGCGAAGCCGTATTCTCCGAGAGTCTTTTCGCGCCGATCGCTTCCAATAATTTGTCGGCCATATGTTCGGCGATCTTTTCCATCGCACCATCAGCTGGCCGTGCACTTAGTTTAATATCCAATCCAAGTTCCGTGGCAAAACGCGCACCTGCTTCTTCCAGACGGGCGACATTGCCCTCGCCATCTAGCGCAACCACGCGGGCGCCAACATCGATAGCTGTGATGTCTTTCACTTGGCCTTCTTCGCAAAGCGCTATTTTGGTAGTGCCTCCACCAATATCTAGATTCATGGTCGTAGCGCCATCGCGAATCGAGCGCGCAGCAGCACCCGAGCCATAGGCCGAAAGCGTAGCTTCCAGCGCATCGCCCGCGCTTAAGGCAACGAATTTTCCTGCTTGGGCAGCGAATAACTCGCCAATCGCACGGGCATTTTTTCGCCTGACAGCCACACCGGTGAGAATAAGCGCACCGGTATCAATTTCCTCCGGCACGATATCTGCAATTTTATATTGCTCTGAAATAAAGGTGCCAAGCGCATCAACATCAATCGAGCGATCGGACGTATAGGGGGTCAACAGAACATCTGATTGGTGAATGATTTCGCGTTTTGAAACCACATAACGATTATCAAGACGCTCCAAGACCAGACGAGAAAAAATAATATGCGAGGTAGAGGAGCCGATATCGACGCCTACGCTAATAAGAACGATTTCGTCCTCTCCCTCGAGGCTACGCCCTGCATTAGAGAAAAATACCCGTCCGCCTGCGTCTTCTTCGTCCCCTTGGCTCATTCCAACCCTCTCAAAATACTGGCACTGCTAAAATTTGGCCCTGAAAATGCGCGCCTCTCCTATTAAATGAAGACGCTCACGTCCAATCCTGCCCGCTCGATTCACGCCACCAAACCTAATACGCGCTGTATTGCGCCCAGTGATAGCGAGCGGCCATAACCCCAATCACTTAGACATTACTGATGAAACATGACTTTTTCTTGCGTTACTTGCACCGACAAGGCGTTTTCAGCCTTGCCGCCAGGGCCAGGCCATCGCAGAATGTTGGCGCTCTAAATATCAGGGCACTGGGGCACTGGGGCACGGCATACGACATGTCGAATTTGGATGAATCAGGCACCGCGGGCACGCGGGCAATCGTAAAATGGTATAATCCCAACAAGGGATTTGGGTTCGTCACCTTGGATGACGGGACCGACGCGTTCTGTCACGCCTCAGCGCTTGCCGCAATCGGAGTAGATGACCTGCCGCCCGGTGCGACGGTCCATTGTGATGTCTCCGAAGGAGAGCGCGGGATGCAAGTAAGCGCCGTACACAATGTCGACCTTTCAACCGCTGATCCTGATGGTGGAGATGGCGATGATCATGAGCAATCCAATGTGCCTACCGGCCCGATGGAGCCGGGCCAGGTTAAGTTTTTTAATGAGCAAAAGGGCTTTGGCTTCGCAATACCTGATAGCGGTGCCGCGGATGTCTATATACATGCGAGCGCGCTTCGTCGCTCCGGCCTATCAAACCTTCAATCCGAGCAACGAATTCGTTTTTCGACACGTGAGGGAAAAAAGGGTTCCGAGGTCGACCGCATCGAGCTCGAATAGTTTCAAACGCCGTATCACTCAGCAACTTCTACTGATACCGTATCATCGTTTTCATGCGCGATTCCCGGCATGACCATCGGATCATTCTCGACTGCCTGTAGGATTGCCCGCGCCTCTGCCGCCTCGCGCTGACGATTCCACATTGCGGCATAGGCTCCGCCCTTGATCACAAGATCATCATGCCTACCCCTTTCAACGATCTTACCTTGATCGAGTACGAGGATTTCATCGGCATCTATAACAGTGGAAAGACGATGCGCAATTACCAATGCCGTTCGGTTCTTGGAAACGAGCTTGAGCGCAGACTGAATCTCGCGTTCGGTATGGGTGTCAAGTGCAGATGTTGCCTCGTCGAGAATAAGGATTGGTGGGTTTTTTAAAAGCGTGCGGGCAATTGCTACGCGCTGCTTTTCTCCACCCGAGAGCTTTAACCCGCGTTCTCCTACCATGCTCTCATAGCCCTGCGGTAGCTGGCGAATAAAAGGATCTATCTGAGCCAAGGCGGCAGCTTCAAGAATTTCTTCCTTCGACGCACCGATGCGGCCATAGGCAATATTGTAATGGATAGTATCATTGAAGAGCACAGTATCTTGCGGAACGATCCCAATCGCAGCGCGTAGCGAAGATTGCGTCACGCTACGAATGTCTTGGCCATCAATCGTCACGCGGCCAGATTGAATATCGTAAAAACGATAGAGAATACGCGAAATGGTCGATTTCCCTGCACCCGAGGGACCGACAACCGCAACCGTTTTGCCTTCCGGAACGCAAAAACTAACACCTTTTAAGACAGTGCGATCGGGATCATAGGCAAATACAACATCTTCAAAAACAATCTCTCCTTTAGCGACTTTAAGCGGCATCGCGCCGGGTGAATCTTCAACTTCGGGGGGCTGACGAAGGAGTGAAAACATTGCTTCCATATCAATCAGCGCCTGCTGTGTGTCTCTATAAACAGTTCCCAGAAGATGCAGCGGCTGCGCAAACTGAATTAGCAAGGCATTCACCATTACAAGATCTCCAAGAGTTTGCGTACCTGCTTGGATTGCGGCCACGCTCATCCACATGACAGTGATAAGGCCCAGAGCCACAATTACAGCCTGTACCGTATTGAGGATGGACAGCGAATATTGCGTCATGATTGAGGCGTCGGAATATTTCACCATCGCCGAGTCAAAACGGCGCTCTTCATGCTTTTCAGCGTTGAAATATTTTACAGTCTCGTAATTCAGAAGGCTGTCTATGGCCTTAGTATTCGCCTCATTATCGGAATCATTCATTTTGCGCCGGATGGCGATCCGCCAACGCGTAATCTGAAATGTGGAATATATATAGGCAACGATCATCGCAATGATTACGAGGGCGAACCAGAGATCAAACTGCCAAAAAAGCACACCGGAAATCAAAACAACTTCGAGCATGGTCGGCACGCCATGCGAAACAAATAGCGCAAGAAGGCGGTCAATGGCCTTTGTGCCGCGGTCGATAACCCGCGAGAGGCCACCTGTGCGCCGCTCGAGATGAAAACGCAAAGAGAGTGCATGCATATGATGAAAGGTCTGCACTGCAATCTGGCGAAGCCCATGATAGACAACTTTAGTGAAAATCGCATCGCGAATTTGGGCGATTGCCTGCATCATGACACGGGCAAAGCCATAAGCGATGATGAAAGCTACGGGCACCCCAATAGCAACAGCCAAGGGATTGTCCTCGATATAATCGATGGCCCCTTTGAGCAAGAATGGCACTGAAACTGTGACCACTTTGGCAAGAACAAGAAGAACCACAGCAAAGATCGCGCGCGCTTTCAGATCGGGCCGGCCGCGTGGCCATAAATAAGGAAGCATTTCGTTCAGCGGCATAAGGCTTGGATCGCCGTCATGCGTGCTGCTATGCCTCAAACCTCTGCCGCCATACGTATTCATAGGGTAAGCGTTCTTTCACTCGTCCACGCAAAAAATCCAGCACGCAGCTGCTTTCACGTGTTGTCCATATATCTCTCTACCTATGGGCGGGAGAGACTATCAAGTCCAACATCTGTCTCGATGTTTAAAATGCCTAGGCAGGAACTCAGATTCACTATTGGTTTGCCCAAAATTGTGGATTATTGCCTCCTATACAGAAAATGCCGCACTTAAACACTGCATATAAAATATGAGTGAAATGGCCTCCGATAATTCAACTTCATTGCCTGGAATATGCGTTTTTTGTGGCTCGTCAAAAGGTGGTGATCCTGCTTTTGCGCAAGCGGCCCATACGTTTGGATCGTTGATCGCGATGAACGGATTTCAGCTAGTATTCGGTGGCGGACGCATTGGTCTCATGGGCGAAGTGGCAACTGGCACAGCCCTTCAAGAGGGAAAGATTCTTGGAATTATTCCAAGGTTTCTTCGCCATCTAGAACCTCCACTTCGCCCGGCATCTAAGATCGTCGTAACTGAAACCCTCAACGAGCGAAAGATCCAGATGTTCGAGGCAGCTAACGGGTTTGCGGTACTGGCTGGTGGGCTTGGAACATTCGACGAATTTTTTGAGGCCTTCGCGGAAGCGCAGCTCAAGCAACATTCAAAACCAATCGTCTTGATTAATACCAAAAATTATTTTGCACCGCTTCTTGGTTTGCTTGAACATGCAATCACGCACGGTTTTGTGAATGCCACGACAATGGATTTGATTGAGGTCGTGGACACGCCGGAAGACGCCATCAAGATTTTTGTGGCTCGGAAGGCAGCGGCTTAAGTTGGCGTTCACGATCAAAGGCCAAGAGAAAAAGTGCGCACCATACACAGCCAAAAGTTAGACCATGAACCAAAGTAAAGGCTTCACCAAAAATGTAGATTGCCACGAATAGGCCAATGGTCGGACCGATATATTGCAAAAAGCCGAGCGTGCTGAGGCGAACTTGCTTAGCAGCTGTCGAAAACAGAATAAGCGGTAATGCGGTGACCGGACCACAAAGAACAAGCAGAATATCCGTGTACGGATTTTTATTCAAAAACATGGCTTGGCCGCTCGTCTGCCAATAGACGACAAGAGCAAAGCCAACGGGCAAAAGTAGCATCGCTTCTACAAAGACACCGTCTAGACCGCCAATATTGGCGATCTTGCGGAAGTAACCGTAAAAGGAAAAAGACAGCCCTAAAGCCAGGGCTATATATGGAAACGCACCTAATGCAATTGTTTGAACGAGCACGGCAGCGGCGCCGAGCGCAACAGCCACCCAACGAAGCGGGCTTAATCTCTCGCCAAGAAGAAGAACCCCAAGTGCAATATTGGCCAGTGGGTTGATAAAATAGCCGAACGCAGCTTGGACGATCTGTTCCGAGACTGCCGCCCAAACCATGACACCCCAGTTGAACGCAATAAGAAGCCCGGTCAACATCAACGTCGCGAGCAGCTTTTTGTTACGAAGACGTTCAATAATCTCCGCCAAGCGACCCGTGAAGGAGATAATAATTCCAACACTAACCGCGCACCAAATGACGCGATGAACAGTGATTTCCCAATGCGGAATCGCAATCAATAAATGCCAGTAAAGCGGGCTAAGACCCCAAAGCGTATAGGCGCCTGCTCCGTAGAGCAGTCCTGAGCGCGTATCTTTTTGCGGCATAGACTACGCCGGCGCGCCATTGCGATAGAGCATGTAGCAAACCGAATCTGAAAGCGCCTCGAAAGACGCATCAACAATATTTGGTGAAACACCGACAGTGCACCAACGCCGGCCCTCATCATCCGTGCTCTCGATCATCACCCGCGTTACCGCCTCAGTGCCGCCTGAAAGAATACGAACTTTAAAGTCAACCAGCCTTAAGCCTTTCAGATAGCTTGAATATTTACCTAGATCCTTACGCAAGGCCTGGTCAAGCGCGTTGACCGGACCATTGCCGGTGCCGACATTATGGAACGCCTTCCCGTCAATTTCGAGTTTAACCGAGGCTTCAGAAACCGTGATCAGCTCACCCAACGCATTGTGGCGGCGTTCAACAATGACGCGAAATCTTTCGACATGGAAATATTGCGGGACCTGACCAAGCGCCCGACGAGCCAACAGCTCGAACGAGGCTTCGGCACCATCATAAGCGTAACCCAAGAACTCACGCTGCTTAACAGAATCCAATAGCCGTGAAATACGCTCGTCTTTGGCATCAACATCAATGCCGCTATCAGCAAGGCGTGCCAAGATATTTGATCGCCCAGCCTGATCAGACACCAGTACGTGCCGGCGATTGCCAACCGATTCAGGTAAGACATGTTCATAGGTCCGGGGATCTTTCTGCACTGCAGAAACATGTAGTCCACCTTTATGCGCAAAAGCCGAGGGGCCGACATAGGCTGCATGACGGGTTGGAGCGCGATTCAATACCTCGTCTAATAGCCGTGAGGTTGGAGTGAGTTTCTCTAAACCGTCCGACGAAATATTGGTTTCAAACTCGGAGGCATAAGGCTCTTTCAACATAACATTGGCGAGCACTGCGCAAAGATTAGCATTCCCACAGCGCTCACCTAGACCATTCAGCGTACCTTGCACTTGGCGCGCGCCGCCACGAACTGCAGCCAGGCTAACTGCAACCGCCTGCTCGGTATCATTATGGGCGTGTATACCAAGATTGGCCTTGGGGAATTTGGCCTTCACTTCTGAAACGATGCGATAGGCTTCCTCGGGCATTGTGCCGCCATTTGTATCACACAGCACAAGCCAGTCGGCGCCAGCATTGAGCGCAGTTTCAATGCAGGTCAATGCATAGCCCTTATTGGCTTTATAGCCGTCAAAAAAATGTTCGGCGTCGAACAATGCTTCACGCTTTTTAGCCCGTACAGCCTCAATAGATTCAAAAATATTTGTGCAGTTTTCTGGAAGTGGAATACCCAATGCCACGTCAACTTGGAAATCCCAAGACTTTCCTACTAGACATATTGTACCAGCATCAGCATCGAGCAGAGAGGCAAGCCCGGGATCATTGGACTTACTACGACCCGAACGCTTGGTCATACCAAAGGCGGTAAGTTTAGCATTTTGCAGAGTAGGTGGATTAGAAAAGAACGTGGTATCCGTCGGGTTCGCTCCTGGCCAACCTCCTTCGATGTAATCAACACCAAGATCATCCAAGCTACGTGCGATGGTATTCTTGTCCTCGACAGAGAAGTCAACGCCTTGGGTTTGCGCCCCGTCGCGCAAGGTAGTGTCGAAAAGGTAAAGGCGCTCACGTGTCATATCAGCCTCCACCATCTTCCGCCCAGGCAGCAGTCGAGAATCCCCAATGTGTCATCCCAGGCGAGCGCATTAGCGTGAGAGTCAAGACACGCAGAGAAGGAGGCTGAGCAGACTCTAAATGTCGCACTGATTTTCTCCTCCGGTATGACAAGTCAGTGCAAACGCATCTCATCGCTTTACCTCCCAGCTTGTCCCTTCAGCACCATCTTTCAGCACAATACCCTTCTCCAACAAATTGTCGCGGATGCGGTCGGCTTCTACAAAGTCTTTCGCTTTACGTGCGGCATCACGCGCTTCAATCCCTTTTGCAATTTCTTCCTCGTCTACCGAGCCCATTATCGAGATCTTCTCTTTGACACATGAAAACCCAAGGAGACCTAACCCTCCTGCTAAATTGCGATCTGATGCTTTGTGAAGCTCCGCAATCGCCTGCGGCGTATTTAGATCATCACATAATGCCATCAAGAAATTTTTACCAAGACTGTGATCAGTAATCGTCTCTGTAACACCATACCAGCGCTCAAGCACGGACAGGCTTTCCTTAACAGAGTGCAAGGTCCAATCTAGAGGCTGGCGGTAATGGGTGCGTAACATATTGAAGCGCAAGACCTCGCCAGGCCAATCCATCAATAAATCCTGGATGGTAAAGAAATTCCCCAAGCTCTTGGACATTTTTTGCCCTTCAACTTGGAGAAACCCATTATGCATCCAGATTTTCGCAAAGGAGTTCTCGCCGTGCACGCCTTCGCTCTGAGCAATTTCGTTTTCATGGTGTGGAAATTGAAGATCAATACCGCCGCCATGAATGTCAAAACTCTTGCCCAAGAGAGTGCCGCTCATTGCTGAGCATTCTATATGCCAACCGGGACGCCCACGACCCCATGGCGAATCCCAACCTGGCAATTCAGGCGGTGAAGGTTTCCACAAAATGAAATCCATTGGATTTTTTTTGTAAGGGGCTATTTCGACGCGCGCGCCCGCAACCATCTCATTCACCGAGCGCCGTGAGAGCTTGCCATAATCATGTTTAGATGAAACATCATAAAGTACATGATCTTCCGCCGCATAGGCATGACCGTTTGCGATCAGCTTCTCGATCATCACGACCATCTGCGCGACATATTCCGTTGCACGCGGCTCATGCGTTGGCCGTAAGCAGCCTAAAGCGGAAACATCATTGTGAAACTGTGTTGCCGTGTTTTCAGTCAGTTCTCGAATTGTGCAGCCTTCCTCTGCTGCACGCGCATTTATCTTGTCGTCTACATCAGTGATATTGCGAACATAGGTGACATGAGCCTCACCATAGAGTTGACGTAAGAGCCGAAATAGGACGTCAAAGACGATCTCAGGACGCGCATTGCCAATATGGGCAAAGTCATAGACCGTCGGTCCGCAGACATAGAGACGGACACTCTTTTCGTCCAAAGGTTGAAATTTTTCTTTGGACTTAGTCAGTGTGTTGAAAAGACGAAGCACCATGTTCTTTACCAATACCAGCAAATCATTTGAATAACTCCCCGGCTGAAGCTACGGCCCTGTTCAGACCAAAACGACTCAAACCGGCGATAAGAATATTAGCGATGTAAATGAGCAGACGGGGGTTTTGCGGCAGCTAGCCGCAAATAATGCAAACCCGGCAAATGTAGATGACCCTAATGGTCATGCTGTCTCTCCTTTGAGGCGCGCCATGGCGCGGACCCGTCCGATAAGCGGTAGCAGCTTTGCCAGCTCCGGTCCATTCTCTTGGCCTGTGAGGGCGAGACGTAAAGGATGGAAAAGCCCACGCCCTTTGCGCCCCGTAGTAGCTGAAACCACCTTGGTCCATGCCCCCCAGGTCTCAAGCGTAAAGGGCTCTTCTGGCAGGAGTTCTAAAGCTTTTTCCAGCATTTCGACATCTTCGATAACAGGAGAGACAGGCCCTGCAACCAAAGCCTTGAACTCAGCCACGTCAGACATTTTTCCAATATTGGTGCGTACCGCCTCCCAAAACTCCGGCCCCATATCGCAATCTAATGCGGCCAATTTCTTGCAAACCTCCTCATATTCCAGTCGATGAAGAAGTTTGGCATTTAGGGCCCCCAGCTCCACCTGATCAAACCGTGCCGGCGCACGGCCAATCTTTCCAAAGTCAAATTCTGAACTCAACTCACTGATCGATGCTTTAGGTTCAATGGCATCTGAAGTGCCAATTTTGGCTAGATAGGTCGCAAGCGCGAGCGATTCGACCCCGTCTTCACGCATGCGACGAAGCGATAGCGAGCCCAATCGCTTTGAAAGAGCCTCAGCTTTTGCGCCTACGAGAAGTGGATGATGCGCAAAGCACGGCGGTGCTACACCAAGCGCCTGGAAGATCTCGACCTGCACCGCACTGTTCGTCACATGGTCTTCTCCACGAACGACATGACTGACAGCAAGCTCTAAATCGTCAACGACTGATGGTAAAGTATAGAGATAAGTCCCATCGGCACGGATTAACACCGGATCGGAAACATTTGCCGTATCAATCTCAACAGGGCCACGAATAAGATCATCCCAAGCGACGTTCGTGCGCGATAATAAAAACCGCCAATGCGGACTGCGGCCATTTGCTTCCAATGCTTCACAATCATCATTACTTAATTTAAGCGCTGCACGGTCATAAACCGGCGGACGGTGTCTAGCCTGCTGACGCTTGCGCTTTCTCTCGAGTTCATCCTGCGTCTCATAGCAAGGGTAAAGCTTGCCAGATTCTTTGAGTTTCTTAACCGCTGCATCATAACGCTCTTCCCGCGCCGACTGGCGTGTAAACACATCATGGTGAACACCAAGCCATGCAAGGTCTAGTAGAATCGCATCTTCGAATTCTTTCTTGGAGCGCCCCTGATCGGTATCGTCGATGCGCAAGAGAAACTTTCCGCCATTGGCGTGAGCGAATAGATAATTCATCACCGCCGTACGGGCATTGCCCGCATGGAGCAGCCCCGTGGGTGACGGCGCAAAGCGAACGAGAATACTCACCGTGCGTCTCTAAATGCATTCGTTATTGGGTAACGCCGATCGCGGCCAAAATTGCGTGTGGTGAGCTTCACGCCAGGTGGCGCCTGCCGGCGTTTATATTCGGCGACATAGACCATATGCTCCACACGGTTGACCGTTTCACGATCATAGCCTTTTTCAACAATTTCGTCGGCGCTCATTTCGCCTTCCACCAGACATTCCAATATGCCGTCGAGAATATCATAGGGCGGAAGCGAATCCTGATCGGACTGGTTTTCACGGAGCTCAGCAGTCGGCACCCTTGTAATCACATTTTCTGGCATAACCGGCCCGTCGGGACCCAGCGCATTTTTTAGGCGATAATTGTTGCGCCACTTTGAGAGCGCATAAACTTGGCTCTTATAAAGGTCCTTCAAGACACTGTAGCCACCATTCATATCTCCATAAAGCGTCGCATAGCCGACGCTCATTTCTGACTTATTACCGGTGGTCACCACCATGGAGCCAAATTTATTCGAAATCGCCATGAGTATTACGCCGCGTATGCGTGCCTGAATATTTTCTTCCGTTGCGTCAGTCTCCCGTCCTTCAAAAATAGGTGCCAGCATTTCATCAAACACACTAACTGGCTGTTCAATGGATACACTGTCATAAGAGACGTCGAGCAAGCGGGCAATCTCTTTACCGTCATGCAAGCTCTCGTCTGAGGTAAAGCGAGAGGGCATCATCACACAGCGCACCTTATCCGCACCCAATGCATCCACCGCAACCGCTGCGGTCAGCGCAGAATCTACACCGCCCGAAAGGCCAATAACTACTCCACTAAAACGGTTCTTTTCGACATAGTCTTTAAGGCCTTGCATCATTGCCCGATAAAGAAGTTCATCCTCACTCTCATTGCCTGCAATCTCGCTTTCCTCGCAAACCCAGCCTTCCCCCTCGCGTTTCCAGCGCGTCAGTATGATTGCCTGCTCAAAGAACGGTAAATGAAGTGCCATCTTACGATTCGCGTTCAACACAAAGGAGCCACCATCGAAGACTAGTTCGTCCTGGCCACCAATTTGGTTGACATAGGCAAGCGGCAACCGCGTTTCTACGACACGGGCAACCGCGTGATTAATCCGTTCGTCGCGCTTGAAAAGATCAAAGGGCGAGCCGTTGGGAACCAGAAGAATCTCTGCGCCAGTCTCACTGAGACATTCAGTAACATCAGGAACCCAAATATCCTCGCAAATCGGAACACCTATACGTACGCCACGAATATTTAGTGGCCCCTGAAGAGGCCCACGCGCAAAGACGCGCATTTCATCGAATACGCCGTAATTGGGCAATTCGTGCTTGAATATGAGATCAGCAACCGCCCCGCCATCGCAATAGGCCATCGCGTTATAGGGTTTGCCAGGTGACTCCCACGGCGTGCCTATAAGTACAGCAGGACCGCCATCTGATGTGTCGGCAGCCAGTGCCTCGATCGCAACTTTCGCGCTGTCGCGAAATGCGCGCTTTAAAACCAAGTCTTCAGGTGGGTAGCCGGAAATAAACAATTCGCTGAATACAACGAGATCCGCACCAAGTTCTTGGGCTTGTCCCCGCGCTTCACGGGCCAAAGCCAAATTTCCCTCGGTGTCACCGACAATCGGATTGAGCTGGGCAATTGCAATTGCCAATTGGTTTGGCGGTGCCGTAGTCATAAGCGCTCTTTAGCGCTTAATGCACCGCTAAAGAAAGCTCGCAGAAAGAGCAGCAAGTAAAACAAGCCATGATTGGGCTGCATTAAGCCGAAAGTGCGACCCCAATCGGTGCTTCGACCTTGCGCGCCGCGAGAATACCGCGCGTGTCTGCAGCTTCGATGAGGAGTGCCGTTTCAAGGGCACGACGCGCTTCTTCAGGGCGAACCAACGACACTGGACCACCATGGATTTCAGACACAAAAGATCTGATCTCAGCACCCAACGGGTCGGCAAGATCTAGTGGTTGCAAAGTACAGTTTGTAGTGTTGCGAATTGCGCGGGTGAGAAAATTAAACTCTATGACCCCGTCGGAATAAATAATCCGCATAGAACGTTCACGCGTCTCGGCAATGCGGCTGGCAAAAAGCTTCACTTCACAACCATCCGCAAAGGACAGATTCGCTGTCATCTCGTCAACGAACGGCCCAGCAACAACACGCCCAGATGCGCGCACATCTTCCAATTCACCTGGAACAAGTTTGTGAATTAAATCGAGATCATGAGTCATCAAATCCATGACTACGCTGACATCAGTACAGCGTCCGGTCCATGGCCCTGCTCTTACGCTTTCGATGCTGACCGGTGCATTGGGAATCGAGAGAAGACCGCAATGGTCAAAAACAAAGCGTTCTTGATGTCCGACCGCCAAGACAAGGCCCTTGGCCGCCGCGAGAGCGATCAACTCATCAGCTTCTTTCAAATTAGTTGCAATCGGTTTTTCTACCAAAACATGCACGCCGGCTTCGAGGAAACCACCCACGATTTCACCGTGGGTGCTGGCGGGCGAGCAAATGCTGACAACATCGACCATGCCTTTTAGTTCACGCCAATCGGCGTGGGTACTTACGCCATATTTGAGATGTGCTGCGCTCCGCGCCGTTTCAGATGGGTCGGCGATCGCAACAAGCGTGACATCTTCAAGGGCCTGATATTTCGACATATGCAGACGCCCAAAGGCGCCCGCGCCGATCACGGCCACGCGAAGTTTCTCTACTCCGGGCACAATATGGAGGTTCAACTAGTTAGACCTTTGCTAGGGTGCATCACGCTTCAGCGTTTCAATGCGACGAACGGACCCCGGATGCCACTCATAATATGTTTCGGCTTGTTACATTTGGGCAGCCTAACCCATTAACATTATTTAACTTTTTTCCAGATATATATTTTGCTGGGAAAAGACGAGTGTTTTCTAGCACCTTGAGAGGACCAAAACTTAGGCTGAAGCGGCACGCGCCTCAGGAGCACGGCCACGGCGATCGTCTCGGATGCCTTCAGCAATCAGAAAAGCAAGTTCCAAGGCCTGATTGGCATTCAAGCGCGGGTCACAATGCGTGTGATAACGGCTGGAAAGATCTTCCTCCGTAATCGCCTGAGCCCCCCCTAGACACTCGGTCACGTTCTGTCCGGTCATTTCGACATGGACGCCGCCGGCATGGGTACCTTCAGCGCGGTGCACTTCGAAAAAGGTTTGAGCCTCTTTGAGCACGCGGTCGAAGGGGCGTGTCTTGAAGCCGGTCGAGGATTTGATGGTATTGCCGTGCATCGGATCGCAGGACCAAACTACTTTTCGCCCTTCACGTGTGACACTGCGCAATAATTTGGGAAATTTCTCCTCTGCCTTGTCTGCACCGAAGCGACAGATGAGGGTCAACCGCCCTGCTGTGTTTTCTGGATTCAATATATCGATCACGCGAAGTAATTCGTCCTCGCCAAGGCTCGGCCCACATTTCAATCCGATGGGATTTTTAATGCCACGGCAGAATTCCAGATGCGCACCGTCAGGCTGGCGCGTGCGATCGCCGATCCAAAGCATATGTGCTGAGGTGTCGTACCAGTCACCGGAAGTAGAATCGATCCGCGTCAAGGCTTCTTCATAGCGCAGGAGCAGCGCTTCATGACTGGTATAGAAGTCGGTCGTCTGCAGCTGCGGCACCAATTCAGAAGTAATACCGCAAGCTTCCATGAAGGCTAGAGATTCGCCAATCCGCTCGGCAACTGCCCGGTAACGCTCGCCCGCAGGCGATCCGGAAATAAAACCCAGGGTCCAACGGTGAACATTATCCAGATCGGCATAACCACCGCCGGCAAAGGCGCGCAAAAGATTAAGGGTTGCGGCGGCTTGACCGTAAGCCTGGACCAAACGTTGCGGGTCGGGCTCGCGCGCCACGGCCTCGAATTCAATGCCGTTGATATTATCACCGCGATAGGAGGGAAGCGTCACGCCATCACGGGTTTCGGTATCTTCGCTGCGTGGTTTTGCGAACTGGCCTGCAATACGGCCTACTTTCAACACTGGCATAGTTGCTGCAAAGGTCAGCACCACCGCCATTTGGAGGAGCACACGGAATGTGTCCCGAATATTATCAGGATGAAATTCTGCGAAGCTCTCCGCGCAATCACCCCCTTGAAGCAGAAAAGCACGGCCTTCGGCTACTTCGCCTAGGCCACCCATCAATTTGCGGGCTTCGCCAGCAAAAACCAACGGCGGGGCGGACTTCAGCCGCCCTTCCACAGCGCCAAGCGCGTCGGCGTCGGAATATTCCGGGACTTGACGGATTGGCATGCCCCGCCAGCTATTTGGGTTCCAGGCCTTAGCCAAAATGTTCTCCTTCAATCAGGGCCGTGGATATAGGCGATGAAAACCTATTTCACCAGATATTTCATGGTCCTGAGCTTATATCCTCAAAATACCCCCAAGGCACAGAATGATGATGGGTTTGTGGCTGTTAGCAGCAAATAAGGTGTTTTTTCAGTGTGTTGAGCTTAAGGTGCCCGGCTCGAAAATTTATGACGCATGGTCACCAGCTCTTCTGCTGTTGTCGGGTGGACGGCAATTGTGGCGTCGAATTGAGCCTTGGTCGCGCCCATTTTTAGTGCCACGGCTACGAGCTGGACCATCTCGGCAGCCTCCGCTCCAAATATATGGCAGCCAAGAACTTTGTCAGTTTTAGATTCAACAATCAGCTTCATAAGTGTTTTTTCGTCACGGCCCGTAAGCGAATGCTTTAGCGGTCGAAAACTAGCTTTATAGATATCAATTGTCTGGCCTAATTCGAGCGCTTTTTCCTCGCTCATCCCGACAGTGCCTATTTCTGGCTGGCTGAAAACGGCTGTAGCAACAAGTTCATGGTCAGGCGCAGTCGGAATGTCTTCAAAGACAGTTTTCACAAAGCACATAGCTTCGTGAATTGCGACAGGCGTAAGTTCTACTCGGCTGGTGACATCGCCGATGGCAAAAATATTCTTGACCGAGGTTCGTGAATATTTATCGACGATAATGTTACCATTAATGCCGCATTTGATGCCAACTTCTTCAAGGCCCAAACCACCAACATTTGGCCGCCGGCCAATAGCAAGAAGCACATCATCTGCTATTAAGTTTTCACCTGAATCAGTGACTACAAGTTTTTTGTTGCCTTCGTGCCGGCAAGAAGAAAATGTGGTATTCAATAAAAAACGAATGCCTTTTTTTTGCATCGAAGCCTGTAGTGCATCGCGCAAATCTTCATCAAACCCACGTAAGATTTTTGGTCCGCGATAAACAAGCGTTACCTCCGAACCCATGCCATGAAAAATATTTGCGAACTCGATAGCTATATAGCCGCCGCCAGCAACAATAATCGACTTGGGAAATTTTTTAAGCTCAAACACTTCGGTTGAAGTAAGGCAGAGCTCGCCGCCAGGTCCATTCATATCGCGCAGCGGGTGCCCGCCAGTCGCAATCAATATGGTCTCCGCTGTGATGTCGCGCTTAGTCTTAACAAGATGAATTGTATGCGCGTCTTTTAACGTCGCGCGATCGTCAAAAATAGTACCGTCATGGCGCGAGATTGCTTCACGATAAAGCCCTTCTAAACGCGTAATTTCCTTGTTTTTATTAGCGATCAACGTCGGCCAATCAAAATGAGATTCGCCTAGCGACCAGCCATATCCCTCCGCATCCTCAAAGGTTTCTGAGAAATGACTGGCATAGACCATGAACTTTTTTGGGACACAGCCTCGGATTACACAGGTCCCGCCAAAACGATCATCCTCGGCAATAGCAACACGCGCGCCAGTAGCCGCAGCAATACGGGCTGCACGCACGCCGCCCGAGCCTGCACCTATAACAAAGAGGTCAAAATCATATGCCATAGATACGCAAACTAGCCATTGTCGAATTTGCGATTGGTAATCCTGACACCTTGCACACCTGCAATGATTAGCGAGGTTGCAATACCGACAAAGAGGCCATGCTCAGCAACGCCCGTGATGCAGGAAAGCGTATCGGCCAATGTTTTAGAATCGTTAATGACACCATAGGAGCAGTCATAAATATAGTTGCCATTGTCAGTTTTAAACGGTGTGTCATCTTTCATGCGAAGCTTAGGGATAAGGTTCGAATAGCCTAGCTCGTTCGAAGCAGAAACGATCCGTGCAGCGGTGCTGCCATGACCAAAGGAAATAACCTCAATCGGCAAATCAAACGCGCCGAGTCTGTTCACAAGTTTAGTTTCGTCGGCAATCACCACCATCTGTGGTGCCGAATTGGCGACAATTTTCTCGCGCAACAGCGCGCCACCGCCACCCTTTATTAAATTAAAATCATGGTCTGCCTCGTCGGCACCATCAACAACCAGATCAAGCGTGCCAAGAACATCTAAATCTTCAATGGTAATACCCAGAGCACGGGCTCTATCAGCTGTGCGTTGCGATGTTGGCGTGCCGATAATCTTTAGGCCGCCCCGTACTTTTTCAGCCAGAAGTTCAAGAAAGGCCTCGGCAGTGGAACCTGTCCCCAGCCCGATCTTCATGCCGTCTTTCACATAGTCAAGCGCGCCTGCCGCAGCGGCACGCTTATAGGCTTCAAGGTTAGTGGGCGCGGGTAACGGATTGGTCATGCCGATATCTATACGGCTATGGAGCACTCTGTCTAATTCAATGCTATTTTGATCCCATGTCAGGGCTTCACAACCATCCGACCAGTATAATCGATATAATGGAAAAATGGACGGCTCCGCTCCTCAAAGTATTCGTCAACGGCTTTGCGGGCACCACCCCAATGGCCATAATCATCTATCATCAAAATGCCGCCCGATTGGAGACGAGGCCACAATATCTCGAGCTCCAACTTAGTTGATTCATACCAATCAGTATCAAGCCGCAAAACCGATATGGCGCTTGGTAAATTTATCTCATCTTTAAGGGTCTCCAGTACATCGCCCTCAATCATGCAAATATTATCGGTTAAAAGACCCGCTTCCAGAAAGTTTTGACGCACATCTTCAAGTGGAGCGAAGCACCAATCATTGTGTGCGTCTTTCTGTCCGCGTGTATATCGCACGCTTGCCTGCTCGCCGGTATCTAATTCGATGTCGTGTATCTCCGGCTCCGTCATTCCAGCAAAAGTATCAAACAAAAAAACTTTGGCTGACTTTTTCATCCGAGAAAAAATGTCTGCCGCAATCATCCCATTGCCACCGCGCCAAACGCCACATTCAACAAAATCACCTTGAACATCATTGGAAGCAACATGGCGACACGCCAGCAGCGTCGCGAACAAACGCTCATGTCCAGCCATTGAAAGCTTTTTTTCGATAATCCGTTGAATAATTTTCCTGTCGCCCTCATCAAATTCGACAGGAAACTTCAGGGCCTTACGATTGCCACCCCAATTAAATCCAAACATGTGTTGCCATCTACCTGTATATTTCCTGCGAGCGTCTAAATAAGGCCGTATTCTAAAAAATAAAATAACTAATTATTAAACCAAGAATTAAACCTTCTAACCAACATATCCAATACATCGAATAAGTTGAGAGATTAAATTTCTTGCGAAAACTCTCAGCAAATTCAACGTGCCAGCGTAACATTTTCAATTACTCCACGGTCATTGATTAAGTATGAAGAGTGATTATCGAACTTGAAATAAAAATCCATTAAAAGGTAATAATCAACTTTCAATTGTGGCCCTCTCTTTTGCAGATGCACAGTTTATGCAGCTTGCATTCCCTTTTGGTATCTCTTTTTGATTAAGTAAATTAATCATTTCCGATACTTTGTTAGGAATCCAATCTGAATTCCAATGGTAGGGGATAAGGGTTTCGCTAAAATCCATTTTGCCAAAAAAACCGTCAGCGTTCCTATTCGCATTGCAGACGAGAAAATAAGAAATCTCAGCGACCTCAAACTCCATCTCTTGAAGTAAAAAGGCATAATAATCCATTTGCACCTTATAACCTTGATGATAGGGGTCAGCGAGATAAGACTCTGGGGCAAGAGATTTAGTGTTTGCTTGGGATTTATAGTCTACGACAACTAGTTTTTTGTCATCGGTATTCTGCCAAACATCATCTACTCCACCCGAAAGAATGACGTTCGTATCTTTGAAGCGCGACTGTAGTCCGTGATGGAGTGAATTCCGCCAATTATCCAACTCAGGATGTTGAAATGGAACCAAATTGTCTAATCCATGTTCTGCAAACAAACGATGAGGAATTTGTTTTTTTCGGCATTCATCAAATTCCTTTTTCAACAAGAGATCAGTAGTTTCGTTGAGTGTCCATCCTGGCGTTCCGGGTGAGACCAGCCCTCTTACTCTGTCTAAATAGAAGCATCTTTGACAGTTTAGAAAATCTGAAAATTTGCTTCTACTGAGTTTAAAAGGTTCTGTTTGACCAGGCGTATAAATCGAGGATTTACGGGACCTTAATCCACTAGCAGTAACCAATTCTTTTTTTGAATTGCGTTTTAAATCAATCATCAGAATCCTTATTATCTGTTTTAGCAGAAATAATGATTTCTGATATTCATTAACTTAGAATTAGATACGGCAACAAGTTCCCTAGGGGAAAACAATGGCAAAATTCATTATTCAACCACATGGTCGACTTAACGATTGGGTAGCCGAAGAAAAGGGCTATTTTACTGAAGAGGGTTTGGATTATTGGCTAAACTTAGATGCCAGCTACAAAACCGTTCCTCAACTTTCGACTGTTTTTTCAGACGAACCCTTAAAAGATGAATTTCATGGGGCATTTGAACGTTACGCTGCAGGCAGCGGACGTAAAGGCGGTATTGAAAATGCCGGTGATGTCAGTTGTGCATGTCACTGGACGGTCAACCAATCAGCAAAACTAGAAGATGGGATTATGTATGGAAAGTCCTACAGTATTTGTGAGGCGGCAATCGTGGTTCCAGCTGATTCCAAAGTTATGACGCCAACAGATTTAAAGAGTATCGACGTCGCCGTAGGTTATCACTCCGGTAGTCATTACTCAGCGTTACAGGCATTAGAGGTGTTTTTAAAACCAAGTGAAATATCCCTACAATTTGTTGGAACTAGTTGGTCCAGGGTTGATGCAGCGTTGGCTAAAAAAGTGCCCGCCATTAATGTATGGGGCCCACAACTATATCTCCTCGAGCAAAAGGGGTTTCGCCGTATAGTTTCCACAACCTTTATGATGGCGTTTATGTTTCCTAAAGATGTAGAGCCCAACGACGTAGATAAATATATGCGCGCCCTGATTAGAGCCCAGTCAGATATTGATAGCGAACCCGAAAAGTATAAAAAATACTTTTTGGTAGAAATTCCTGAAAGATACAAAAATGAGGTTGATGTAAGATTATTTGGCAATGGAGAGAGGGTGGTGCCACAAAACTATACTCAGGAAATGTTTGAACGCACTCAGGCTTGGATGCACGACAGAAATCTATTTGATGTAGAAGAAAATAAAGGAATTTCTTATTCTAAAGCCGTGCATACTTAAAGAAATTCTCCCTTTTGGACACCGACAGTTTCAAACAAGCAACTAAACATTCACCCACATAACAACATCATTCCACCGTGACTGATTTAGCGAGGTTACGCGGCTGGTCTACGTCCGTACCTTTGGCAACTGCCGTGTGATAGGCAAGCAATTGCACGGGTAGCGCATAGACGAGCGGCACTAGCAGGGGATCGACTTCAGGAACTTCAATATGTTCCCAAACTCCATCGCCTGCGCGTGCCCGGCCTTTAGCATCGGAAATGAGAAGCACTTTACCGCCACGTGCCATAACTTCATGCATGTTAGATAAGGTTTTTTCAAAAAGATTATCGCGTGGCGCAATAACGATGACCGGCACATCTTCATCAATCAGCGCGATCGGACCATGTTTCATCTCGCCCGCGGCATAGCCTTCAGCGTGAATATAGGAAATTTCCTTTAGCTTTAATGCGCCTTCTAGGCTGAGCGGATAACTAACCCCCCGACCCAAATAAAGAACATCGCTGGCCTTTGCGATCTCATGACCCAACGCTTCAATCCGTATATCCTCCTCCAATTGATCGACCATGTGCCGGGGCGTTTCCAACAATAGGCCGGTCAAGCGCTTCTCGTTAGCCTGTGAAAGCACTCCGCGCGCACGCCCTGCTCCAATGGCAAGCGCAGCAAGAACAGATAACTGGCACGTAAATGCTTTGGTCGACGCAACGCCAATTTCCGGCCCAGCATAAGTGCGCAGAACAATATCAGATTCACGAGCAATTGAGGATTCGGGGACATTGACGATCGAGGTGATATGTTGACCCGAATTTTTTGCATCACGAAGCGCGGCAAGCGTGTCTGCGGTTTCACCCGATTGCGAGATGTAGATACAAGCCCCTTCCTTAGGGTAAATTGGATCGCGGTAGCGAAGCTCCGAGGCAATATCGACCTCTACCGGCAATTTTGCCATTTGCTCGAACCAATATTTTCCAATCAAGCCGGCATAGAATGCGGTTCCACAAGCAGAGATTGTCAGGCGCGGTGTGGCGGTAAGAATTTTTGAGGTGTCGTCGTGAAGAAGCACACGGGGGCCCGTGGCATCAAGATAGCGCGACAGTGTATGGCCAACGACTTCCGGCTGCTCATGAATTTCCTTAGCCATGAAATGGCGGCGTCCACCCTTATCAACCATGGCCGAGGCTTGGGTAATGATTGAGATGTGCCGCTTTGCAGGGTGGTCATCCGCATCGATAATTTTGACATTACCCTCGCGGATAATTGCTACATCACCGTCTTCAAGATAGGCGATGCGCGAGGTAAAGGGCGCTAGCGAAAACGCATCGGAACCGAGAAAGGCTTCTCCATCTCCATAACCGACGGCGAGCGGGCTACCACGGCGGGAGGCTACAAGAAGTGATTCTTCATCTTTAAAAATAATCACCAGTGCAAAAGCACCGGTTAGGCGGCTGGTAGCGGCTTTCGCTGCTTCTACGGGCGCCATTCCCTGATCGAGATAATGCGTAACCAAATGCACGGCGGTCTCGGTGTCGGTTTCGGACAAGAATGAATGCCCTGCGATGCGCAGCTCTTCTCGTAGCTCACGAAAATTCTCGATGATGCCATTATGGACTAGCGCCACGCGCGGCGAGGCATGGGGGTGGGCATTAAGCTCGGTCGGCGCACCATGGGTTGCCCAGCGTGTGTGGCCAATTCCGGTAACACCACTTAACGGCTCTTTGGCAAGAAGAGTTGCAAGTTTGTCGAGCTTACCAGCTGAACGGCGGCGATTGATTTTCCCGTCTACAAGTGTCGCAATGCCAGCGGAATCATAGCCACGATATTCAAGGCGTTTCAACGCGCTCAATATTTGACCTGAGACTTCCTTTTGTCCGGAAATGCCAATGATCCCACACATGGATCAGCCTTTCTTCTCTTGTTTCTTAGATTCCTGTTGTTCTTTTCGGACTTTGGCATTGGCACGAATCTGGTCCGCAGCGCCTGGTACAATTTTTTGCTGACCACGATCAATTGCAAGTGATCCTGCTTCGACATCCTTTGTGATAACGCTGCCCGCCGCGACAACACTATCATTGCCAAGCGCCACCGGCGCGACTAGCGCGGTATTGGATCCTACAAAAACATTTTCACCGATATCGGTGCGGTATTTACCGAATCCATCATAATTACAGGTGATGGTTCCAGCACCGATATTAGTGCCAGCGCCAATATGCGCGTCGCCCAGATAGGTTAGATGATTTGCTTTGGCACCTTTTTCCAATGTTGCGTTTTTGACTTCGACAAAATTTCCAACATGAACATTTTCTTGGAGATCTGCCCCGGGTCGTAGCCGTGCAAAAGGACCAACGATTGCACCATTGCCGACTTCGGCACCCTCCAAATGGGAAAAGGCTTTGATCTCTGCGCCGCTGTGCACTTTCACGCCAGGCGCGAAGACGACATAGGGACCGATGCGCACGCCTTGTTCGATGATGGTATCGGCTGATAAAAATACCGTCTCAGGTGCAGCAAAGGAAACGCCAGCTTCCATTAATTCAGTGCGGCGGCGCATCTGATAGGCAGCCTCGGCCTGGGCGAGCTGACTCTGAGAATTCACGCCCATCATTTCCTCTGCTGAACCTTCGGTAGACCTAGAGGTGAGACCAATCCCGCGGGCAAGGGCAATGACATCAGTTAGATAGAATTCGCCTTGAGTGTTTTGACTCTCCACACGGCGCAACAAATCAAACAGAGAGTGTGCGTCGGCCGCTAGGATTCCAGCAAAACACAAATCAATGGAGCGCTCCTCCGGCGTTGCATCCTTATGTTCGACGATGCCAAGCAAACGATCCCCGTCACACATCATACGGCCATAGCCAGTTGGGTCGTCGGTACGAAAACCAAGGGCAGCTAATTCGACATCTTTGCCGAGACAGGAAATGAGGGACTTAAGCGTTGCAGCGGTGAGAAGCGGGGTGTCACCGAATAGCACCAGCAAGGTTCCATCAAAGCCCTTAAGCGCTGCCTCGGTTGCAGCAACAGCATGACCGGTACCAATTTGGCGTTCCTGTACCACCGTCACGGCGTCATGCTCAGCCACAAGTTTTTTGACTTCCGAAGCCCCCGGCGCGACCACTACAACTTTTTTGGCGGCACCAATGTCATCTGCAACATTCAGCACATGCTGTAGCATTGGCCTGCCGCC
>Ga0315338_1001765_pt1 | contig 24620 bp, 24 predicted proteins | sample ASW8metaG_FD_204518 | JGI IMG/M metagenome (GOLD analysis project Ga0315338, IMG submission 204518) | Ammonia-oxidizing marine archaeal communities from Monterey Bay, California, United States - ASW #8 | ecosystem: Environmental > Aquatic > Marine > Coastal | place: USA: California | collected... | reverse complement strand
GTTTTTGATCAAGATTTAATTGATAAAGTAATGATTGACTTAGATGGAACTGACAATAAAAGCAACCTGGGTGCTAATGCAATCTTGTCAGTTTCTCTTGCATGCGCAAAAGCAGCAGCTAAGGAAAATAATATTCCTTTATATAAATACTTATCAAAAAAAGATCAATATGTCATGCCTGTTCCTATGTTAAATATAATCAATGGCGGAGCGCATGCTAACAATAATGTTGATATCCAAGAATTTATGATCCTTCCTGTTGGTTCGTCTTCAATGCAGGATGCAATAACATGTGCAGCTAAAATTTTTCATGAGCTTAAAGCGGTACTAAATAGAAAGAAGTTATCAACAAATACTGGTGACGAAGGGGGATTTGCCCCAGACTTAAAATCAAATAGAGAAGCGATAGAAATTATAATTGAATCAATAGAAGGGTCAGGTTATGTGCCAGGTGAGGATGTTTATATAGGGCTTGATATAGCTAGCAGTGAATTCTACACAGAAGGTCTTTACGTTTTAGATTCTGTTGATAAGAAATTTGATAGCGAAGCCTTCATTGGCTATTTGTCTGATTTTGTTAAAGATTACCCTATACTTAGCATCGAGGACGGTTTGTCAGAAACTGATTGGCAAAACTGGGAATTGCTAACACAAACATTAGGAGGAGAAGTCCAGCTTGTAGGAGATGATTTATTTGTTACTAATACTTCATTGTTGCAAAAGGGAATTGATACTAATGTAGCAAATTCTATACTTATTAAATTCAATCAGATTGGGACACTAACAGAAACACTGGCGGCAATACAACTTGCGCAAAAAAATAAATATAACGTGATAGTTTCACATAGATCGGGTGAAACTGAAGATACAACGATAGCAGATTTAGCAGTTGCAACTAATGCTAAGCAAATCAAGACAGGCGGATTTTCACGTACTGACCGTATGGCAAAGTATAATCAGTTGTTACGCATAGAAATAGAGCTTAAGGGCGAATCAACATACGCCGGGAAATCTGCTTTTCAGCAATTCTTATGAGCATGAATTTTAAGTGTGATCTAAATATGTAGAGAATATTATGAGATGGTTTTCCATAAGCTTGTTGCTACTCTTTATAGTCTTTCAATATGAGCTATGGAAAGGAAGCGGAGGCGTTGATGAGTTTTTAGACCAGCGTAAGCTAGTGAAGAACAAGCAATCTGCAAATAAAACTTTAGCTGATAGAAATGAAATTTTAGTGCTACAAATTCATGATCTAAAAGGAGGACTGGGAGTTGTCGAAGAGCGTGCGCGTTATGATCTTGGAATGATAAAGGACAAAGAAACCTTTTATCAGGTAATAAAAGAAAAAAATATTCCCATATCACGCAAATGAGTAGAAAAAATTCACCAGAAAAATGTTGGGTCGTGATTCCTGCAGCTGGTATAGGTAAGCGCTTTGATAAAAAAGTAGCAAAACAATACACCTATTTAGACGGCAAGACTATTCTTGAGCACAGCATAACGCCTTTTCTTCAAGGTAAAAACTTTTCTGGAATATTAGTCGCAATAAGCGAAGGTGATAAGCAATGGAAAAACTTATCATTTCCTGGGAAAGAGAGAATTATTTCTATCACCGGTGGGAACGAGCGTTTTCATTCAGTTTATAATGCATTGGATTTTCTTGCCAATGATTTGTCAGATGAAGATTGGGTTATCACTCATGATGCTGCAAGACCATGCTTAACTCTCAGTCTTATAAGGAATCTTCAGCAAGAACTTAGCAGTCATCCAGTTGGAGGTCTTGTCGCAATGCCAATTAAAGAGACGATTAAACAAGCAGACGAGCAATCTAATATAATAAAGCAGACATTGGATAGGCGACATCTATGGTCCGCACAAACGCCACAAATGTTTCGTTATGGAATTTTATTTAAAGCATTTCGACATTGTATGCAAAACAATATAGAAGCAACTGATGAAGCAATGGCTGTAGAGAGCATAGGGTACGAACCAAAAATTATTTTGGGTTCCCCTAGAAATATAAAAATTACATTACAAGAAGATTTCGGATTAGCAGAGACTTTTAAAAAAGAGGAACAAAATGTATAGAATTGGACACGGCTATGATTCGCATATTTTTACCGAAGGTAAATATATTACCTTAGCTGGTGTTACCATCCCATTCGAAAAAGGTTTACAGTCACATTCAGATGGCGATGTAGTTATTCATTCTTTATGCGATGCCTTCTTAGGCGCAGTATCATTAGGTGATATGGGGCAACACTTCCCTGAGAGTGATCAGAAATATGCAGGCGCCCAGAGCAAAGTTTTTTTGAATATAGTGAAAGGATTAGTTCAAGCAGAAGATTTTATTATTTGCAACATTGATACTACTATTGTCCTTGAGAAGCCAAAACTTCAAAAATACATATTAAATATGCGTGAAAATCTTGCTTCAGAACTTAAATTGAACGTTAGTGTAATTAGCATAAAAGCAAAAACTAATGAAGGCATGGGATTTATAGGTGCTGGAGAAGGCATTGCTGCATTTTCAGTCGTTATGCTGAAAAAAGATAAATAAGATGCACATGCTAGCAATGGAAACTTCTACAGACCTATGCTCTATAGCAGTTTTGACTCGTAATAAAATTCTTTGCGATCAGACGGAAGAACCAAAGACACATAGCCATAAAATTCTTCCTATGTGCGAGAAGTTATTTAATGAAGCCAATATTAACCCTAGTATTTTGATGGCTGTTGCATACGGTAAAGGCCCGGGCTCATATACAGGAGTAAGAGTTGCTGCGTCAGTAGCTCATGGAATCGCGCTAGCCCATGAAATACCGGTTATAGCAATTTCTAGCCTCGCAGCTACAGCACAGAGCGTTTTTGAAAAAACAGGAGGTCAGTCTATTCTTGTAGCAATCGATGCAAAGATGGGGCAAATCTACTGGTGCGGATACCAAAATGACGATCAAAAGATAGTTGCTAGTCAGGAGGAGAAAGTTGGCAGCCCTGAAGATTTCTTGTCATGGTGCAAATCTAATATAAATAACACATGGTGTGCAGCAGGAAATGCATGGACAGTATATGATGACAAATTATATGTTATAGACATTCAAAGAAACAAAAAATTAACCTCTACACTGTTTCATCCTAATGCAACAAATATTTTGAAGCTTGCTTGCCATAGATATGATGCTGGAGATTTTAGTTCGTCAGCAGAAACACTTCCTACTTATTTACGCAGCGATCTGTTTAAAAAAAGTAGATAATAAAAATGTTGCAAAATATTGCAGTCATGATAATGGGTCCTACTGCGGTAGGAAAAACAGCTTTAGCTGTTAGTCTTGCTCAGTCTCTTCCTTGTGAAATTATCAGCGTCGATTCTGCGATGATTTATAAAACTATGGATATTGGTAGCGGAAAGCCTGACAAAGCAACTTTAAGCACTGCGCCACATAGATTAATTGATATTTTAGACCCTAAAGAAAGCTACTCAGCAGCACGTTTTTGTGAAGACGCTTCCTTTCATTTAGATGAGATTTTCGCTAAGGGTAAAATTCCTATCTTAGTTGGCGGAACAATGTTTTATTTTAGATCCTTAGACCAAGGTCTTTCTGATTTACCAAAAGGTAATACTAAAATTAGAAATATGTTAATCAAAGAGAAAGAGAAATACGGTACAAATTTTCTGCACTCACGTTTATTTTTAGTAGATCCAGAATCTGCACGTAGAATTAATTCAAACGACTCACAAAGGATAATTCGAGCTCTGGAAGTCTACGAAATAACAGGTAAAACGCTCACGGAGTGCTTATTTAGTAACGACAAAACTTCAAAAACTAAATCTAATGTGCAGTTTCTTAAAATCGGTTTAATTCCTCACGATAGAGCACGATTGCATAAAACAATAGAAACACGATTTGAAAGGATGTTAATAAATGGTTTTATCGGCGAAGTTGAGTCCCTTTATAACAGAGGTGATTTGACCTTGTCTCACTCCTCCATTCGTTGCGTAGGTTATAGACAGGTTTGGGAGTACCTTGAGGGAAAACATGACAATAGCATGATGAAAGAAAAAGCTATTGCTGCGACTAGGCAGCTAGCAAAACGTCAAACAACATGGCTTAGGAATGAAGATAACATGTTATTATATGATCCTTGGTCATTTGACCCAAAAAAAGTCGAGGATTTGATAAGCAAAAGAACAACTCTTTATAGATAATCTCAAAAATTAGCGTTGTTAAATAGCTGATATATATAAAAATAATAAAAATTTGGAGAAATTATCATGACAAAAGGGCAAAAAACACTACAAGAACCCTTTCTCAATGCACTAAGAAAAGAGCATGTAGCAGTATCCATTTATTTGGTAAACGGCATAAAACTACAAGGACAGATTGATTCGTTCGACCAGTTTGTAGTTGTTTTAAAAAACTCAGTACACCAGATGGTTTATAAGCACGCAATATCAACCATAGTGCCATCAAAACCGGTCAAATACAGCGAGAATACTGATACTGCACCAACTGATACTGCACCAACTGATACTGCACCATAAGTGAGTTATCATTTTCGTAGCAGGGTTTGAGGTAATTATGGAATCTGTCTCGTAGATTATGATTAAGCATACGCATGCTTTGCTTGTATATATAAATACTGGAGCATCGCTGAAGGATGCTTCCCTAGAAGAATTTTGTGAGCTCGTCAAATCAGCCGGTTTAGAATTAACCCACCTAAAAAAGATAAAAAAGAAAAAGATAGAACCAAAATATTTTATTGGTTCAGGAAAGGCATTAGAATTTGAAAAAGAGGTGAAGCGTCTTAATATTAGACTCGTAGTTTTCAACGTAGAGTTAACACCAAGCCAGGAACGTAACTTAGAAAAACTTTTTAAGTGCCAGGTTTTAGATAGAACTGGTTTAATACTTGATATATTTGCACAAAGAGCACGGTCACATGAGGGTAAATTACAAGTTGAGTTAGCACAATTGCGATACTTATCAACAAGGCTTGTAAGAGGATGGAGTCACTTAGAAAGACAAAAGGGAGGGATTGGACTGAGAGGCCCTGGAGAAAAACAATTAGAAACTGACAGAAGATTAATAAAGCAGAGAATTAAAAAGATAAGCCAGGCATTAAAAAAAGTATCAGCACAAAGAAATATCCAGGGGCAGGCCAGACGCAAAGCACAACTTATTAACATCACGCTTGTTGGTTATACAAATGCTGGCAAGTCAACTTTATTTAACTTATTGACTAACAGTGACGTGCTAGCGATAGATAAATTATTTGCAACTCTAGATCCTGTTCATCGTAAAATGATTTCATCAGAGAAGACGGAGGTAGTACTTTCTGATACCGTTGGTTTTTTGAGGAACTTACCCCATGATTTAATTGCTGCTTTTGGTGCAACATTAGAAGATGCCGCAAAGAGTGATTTATTATTACATGTGATTGACTATAGTGATCCAAACTATTTTGAGCATATTGCAGAAGTTAATTCTATCCTGCATGAGATTGGTGCAGAAAATATACCTCAGATAGAGGTCTTTAATAAGTTAGATTTAGTGAATGAAGACCCCTTATGCAATGGCGCTATATCGCTGACAACGCCACGTGTATGGCTGTCAGCAAAGACGGGTATAGGGACTTCAAGCCTTGTAAACACCATATGTCAGCAAAACTTATAAAAGGATAACTTTTTTAATGTTATTTAAAAATTTACTATTGTTTATTTCATTTAATTGATAAGATTTAGATTGCATATATAGGAGCATATAATGTCTTGGGGCGATAATGGCGATGGCCAAGATCCATGGGAAAGGAAGCAAAGACAAACACCACCCGATCTTGATGAGCTTTTAAATAACTTAAGTCAAAAGTTAGGCGGTTTATTTGGCAAACCTAAAGTGCCGCTTAATGGAAATGGTGATGATAAAAGTCACGGGAAAAAGACAGGGTCTTTTCTGATTTTAATTCTCTTTTTGTGGGCGTTATCTGGATTTTATATTGTTAGTGAAAACGAAAGAGGAGTTATTTTACGTTTTGGAGAGTACCAGAGGACCACGATGCCTGGTCCTGGCTGGCATCTCCCTTATCCAATAGAGACTGCTGAAATCGTTAATTTCACAGGAATACGTAGTGTTGAAAAGCGCACTACTATGCTTACTGAAGATGAAAATATTGTTGAGTTAGCATTTTCAGTCCAATACAGAGTAAACAACGCGGAAAATTATTTATTCAAAGTTGAGACCCCAGACATAGAGGGAGACAGAACCTGCCGGTTTACTAGCACTATATGTGGAGTATTGAATAGCGCGATAAGAGATATAGTAGGAAAAAATAAGATGGATTACATTCTTGGAGAAGGACGTTCCGAGATTCCTGTACTTACTGGTGCGCTCATACAAGACGTTTTAGACAATTATGAATCAGGATTAGAAGTGGTGACGGTGAATTTGCAAGATTCACAACCTCCCAACCAGGTTCAAGAAGCTTTCCAGGATGCAACCAAAGCAAGAGAGGATATGGTACGTTTTCAAAACGAGGCAGAAGCATATGCAAATGACATTTTACCTGTTGCACGAGGTGCGGCAGCACGGGCTATACAAGATTCTTTAGCTTACCGGGATCAAGTGATCGCAAATTCTACTGGTGAGGCTAAAAGATTTACGCAACTCTTGCAAGAATATAAAAAAGCTCCCAATGTCACTAGAAAAAGACTTTATATAGACACTGTCGAATCTGTTATGGAAAACAGTTCGAAGGTTTTGCTTGATATTAGCAAAGGTAACAACTTAATGGTTTTACCCCTTAGCGATCTTCTAAGTAAAAAATTAGGTGACGAAGTGAGATCGATACCCAACGATGAAGGCTATAGGACGAGCGAAGAAACTCAAGCAACAGACGAAATGAATCAGCAAAGAGAATCAAGATAAAATGACTATACGTTCATTAATTTTTTTGATAACAGGTGTATTCCTGCTAATTTATGCTTCGACATTTGTTGTGCACCAAACTGAAAAAGCGATAGTTTTCCAATTAGGAGAAATTAAAAGGACAGAAGTAGGACCAGGTATCCATTTTCAGATTCCCTTTGTCAATAATGTACGTAAATACGATATCCGCGTGCTTACATTAGATGCAAGGCCAGAACTTTTTTTAACAAGTGAAAAGAAAAATATGTCTGTCGACTTTTTTGTTAGATGGAAAATTAATAATCTCAACCAGTTCTACCGCGCAACGCAAGGTGACCGCACAAGAGCAGAGAGACGTTTGACGATGATCGTTAAAAACTCTTTAAAAAACGAGTTTGGTGTTAGAACAATACAGCAAGCAATTTCAGGTGAACGTAGGGAAATAATGGATTCAATAGAATCTAATTCAAAACAACTAGCAAATGAATTAGGTATCATTCTTGTGGACGTCAGGATTAGCAGTATAGAACTACCGGGAGAAGTCAGGGAGTCTGTTTATGACCGTATGCGTGCAGAAAGGAGTAGAACTGCTAAAGATTTTAGAGCGAGAGGTAAGGAAGCTGCGGAGAAACTCAGAGCTGACGCCGACAGACAGCGCACTATCATACTTGCAGAGGCGTATAGAGACGCTGAAATTAACCGAGGAGAAGGCGACGCACAGGCAACTGAGATATATGCAAGTGCATATAAAAAAGATCCTGAGTTTTATGCCTTTACAAGAAGCTTAAGTGCTTATGTTAAAAGTTTTAAAGAAAAGAATGATGTGCTTATAGTGGAGCCAGATTCAGAGTTTTTCCAATACTTTAAAAGATTGAAGTAGTCACTACGTCTTCAAATATAGCTTATGTGGTATGAATTGAGCATTGCGTTTGCTTTATTACTTGTTTTAGAGGGGGTGATCCCTTTCCTAAGCCCCAGCATGGCAAAAAAAATATCACAACAAGTCAGTAGTTATCCAGAAAAGACACTAAGAATATTTGGCTTTTCTAGTATGTTATCTGGTGTAATCCTGTTATATTTCTTGCGTTAAATATTGACACGTATGAGTAAAGAAAACCCATGGTTATTGCCTGAGGGTATTGAAGAGATTCTACCCAATGAAGCGGAGTGGCTGGAAAAACAGCGTCGCATTGTTGTTGATTTATTTTTGTCATGGGGCTATAGGTTAGTTGAACCCCCATTAATTGAATTTCTTGAGTCTCTCCTAGTTAAAAACAGCGAAGCAATTGATTTGCAGACGTTTAAATTAGTTGACCAACTGTCTGGGCGCATGATGGGTATTAGAACTGATATGACACCTCAAGTTGCCCGGATTGATGCACATTCATTAAAATCAGAAGGGCCTGAAAGGCTATGTTATTTTGGCAATGTGTTAAGAGCTAGAGCTGAAGGAATAAATAATACACGTAACCCAATACAAGTTGGTGCAGAAATTTATGGTGACGATAGTATTGAGAGTGATTTAGAGATAATTTTACTCATGCTTGAAGTTCTTGAAAAAATAGGTATTAAAAATATACATTTAGACATAGGGCATGCGCAGATATTTAGAGTTATATGCGATGATGCAATGTTAGATGATGCGCAGCGTGCTATTTTGTTTGACATTTATCAGCGTAAAGCAACCACAGAATTAAATTCTTTTGTTGAAAAATTAAGCTGTGATGCAAAAATGAAAAATAATATTCTAACCCTAGCCACATTAAGCGGGTCTCCTGAAGTACTTGAACAAGCAAAAAATGACTATTTAAAAAATAAAAAAATTATAAAAGCCTTGGAGTATTTAGAGCTTGCAAGCCATAAATTATTAAAACACAAACCTGATCTCAATTTACATATTGATTTGGCTGAGTGTCGTGGTTTTCATTACGAAACAGGGATTGTATTTTCTGTTTTTGCAGAAGGCCAAGGGCAAGAAATTGCCCGCGGCGGAAGATACAATGATGTTGGTAAAATATTTGGTAGAGCAAGGGCTGCAACAGGCTTTAGTATGGATTTAAAAGAAGTAATGACAAATTTACTTTCTGGCAAGATAAACATAAAAACTGCTATACGCGCTGAGTTAACAAATGATTCAAAACAAATAGAAACAATAAAAAATTTAAGAGAAAATGGAGAAATAGTTTTATTTAAACTTGATAGTGATGTTAAAGATCGTGCAATTCATTGTGACCGAGAGCTACTTAACATCGATGGCAAATGGATAGTTCAAGGAATAGAAAATGAGTAAAGCTGTTATTGTATTAGGAGCACAATGGGGTGACGAAGGCAAAGGAAAGATAGTTGATATGCTAACGGAACACTCTGATGCTGTCGTCCGCTTTCAAGGAGGACACAATGCTGGACATACAATTATTGTTGGTGATAATAAGGTAGTTCTTCACCTTATACCTTCCGGGATATTACATGAGAATGTTGAATGCTTGATAGGCAACGGGGTTGTCTTATCTCCAGAAGCTTTACTCGAAGAAATGCAGATGTTGCAGGAGAAAGAAATTGACTTTGAAGATAGGCTTAAAATCTCATCATCTTGCCCCCTAATATTGCCATACCACGTTGCTCTCGATCAGGCTAGGGAGAAAAAATTAGGTAAACAGGCTATAGGTACAACAGGGAGAGGCATTGGACCCGCATATGAAGATAAAGTATCAAGGCGTGGTTTGAGAGTTACAGATATTTTTGATACTCAACAATTGAGCAATAAAATAGAATCTATACTCGACTACCACAACTTTGTTCTAAAAAATTACTACAATAGTGAAGTGTTTGACCCAAATTCTGTTCTGCATGATTTACTTCCAATGTTGGAAAAAATGAAACCTTTTGTATGTGATGTTTCTGAGCGGTTGCAAGAATTTAAGTTTTTAGATAAAAATATTTTATTTGAAGGGGCTCAAGGATCTTTTCTGGATATTGATCATGGGACTTATCCTTTTGTTACTTCTTCAAATACAGTTGCAGGAGGAGCTTGTGTGGGGGCGGGAATAGGACCAAAAGATATTGATTATGTGTTAGGTGTAGCAAAAGCCTACACAACGCGTGTTGGAGAAGGACCTTTTCCTACCGAATTATTCGACGAGACAGGAAAGATGCTCTCCACAAAAGGTAATGAGTTTGGCGCTACAACTGGCCGGCCGCGCAGGTGTGGTTGGTTAGACGTAGTTGCGCTTAGCAAGGCTGTTCGCGTTAATGGACTAGATGCAATATGTTTAACTAAGATAGATGTGTTGGATGAGCTAGAGTCTATAAAAGTATGTATTGATTATGATGAAGATAATGCAATGAAACCTAAGTATGTAGAATATGAAGGGTGGTGCGAGTCAACTTTAAACATCCAAGAATTTGATCAGTTGCCAGAGGCAGCACAGAGTTATATCAAAGCAATTGAGAATTACCTAGGTATTCCCATTGATATCATATCAACAGGGCCGAAAAGGAATCAGAATATTATTAGAAAGGAAGTGTTCAGTTAATTTCAAGCGCTTTGTTATATAGGCCTAAAGTTTTCTCAACCACTAATTCTATTGAAAATTTTTGACAAACAATACCTCTGCCAACTTTACCCATTTCACTGCTCTGTTTTTGTGATTTTGCAAGCGTAGCTATTGCTTCTGCAAGTCTTATATCATCTCCAACAGGGACAAGAAAACCATTTCTATTATTTTTTACAACTTCGCGACAACCTGGGGTATCAGTTGTGATGATAGGCAAACCACATGCAGCTGCTTCAAGTAATATTTTTGGTAAACCTTCCCGATATGATGGCAAACACACTATATCTGCCTCGTGTAATATCTTATGCATATTGTTTCTTTCCCCCCACCACTCAATGATCCCATCATTTTCCCAAAGTTTAATTTGTTGTTCAGAAATTGCGGCAGGATTATCTTGATCGACAGGACCTACTAATACAAAGCGGAAACCGAGATTTATTTCGTGACATCTTTTTGCTGCATTAACGAATTCTATTATGCCTTTATGTTTTAGCATCCTGGATGCAAGCATTACAACTTTCTTTTGTGTAGTTTTTTCTTGAGGAATATATAGAGATGTATCTACACCCGAACCTAAAATTAAAACTGACTTGTTAGGCCTAGCTATATTATTCTTAATAAAGAGATTCATATCCTCAGTATTCTGAAAAATCACCCAGCTTTTCTCTCTCTTCAATAAAACTCTCAAGAATGGTTCTATGAGATTTCGGATCATCCTTGTGAGCAAGGTTTGTGATATAAAAAGATAACCAAGGCCGGTAATTGCATTAATACTTTTAGTCTCTTTTACAAAAATTGAGGCTATAGAACCAAACAAGCAGGCTTTCAGCCCTACATGGTGGACTATATTTGGTTTTTCTGTAACATAAATCCTAATTAATTTTAATAATACAAAGAAGTCTTTCACAACATTTTTATAAGCACGGGAAAAATGCAAGTTAATAGCTTTAAATCCATTATTTGTTATTATGCTGCCGTGATCTCGCAAACGTGTAACAACAATGACTTCATATCCAGATAATTTGGCTGATAATGCCACGGGCAGTCTATGAGAACAGAAATAATGATCATTATTGACAAGAAATAATAACTTAATTTTTTTAGTCATTTCATTACTACTATTTTGAAAAAAACAATACTAATCATACAAGGTTCTTTAGAAATTGGTGGCACAGAAATCCACATGTCACGTATTTTGCCACATCTAGTGCAATCTGGATGGATTATCACAATTTTTCTTATTTCTTGCAGGGGTCCTTTAGCAAATGGACTAGAGCAAGATGGTATTAAATTGATTGGACCTGGAGCTAAACTCTACACTCCATCTTCAAATTTTATTTTACGTGGAATAAAGATTATTCAAACTTTTATAGTGCTTACAATCTACCTCATTAAAAATAGACCTTCAATTGTTCATTCTTTTCTTCCTGAGGCGTATGTAGTAGGCGGTCTGTGTGCTTGGTGGACATGCTCTAAAAGATTTATCATGAGCAGGCGCAGTTTAAATTACTATCAAAAGAGCCATACTATATTGCATCAATTTGAATTGTTATTACATTCGCGAACAAGTTATTTCCTAGCTAATAGTAAAGCTGTTGAATTGGATTTACAAAACGAAGGAGCTGACTTGGATAAGATTCAATGTATTTATAATGCAATCAACGTAAAAGATGTAGAAACAAAGCTAAAAAAATATAATAAATCTGACGTCAGGAAAAAATATAATCTTTCAGACAATTCTCTTGTTTTAATAAAAGTAGCAAATCTTATTTCATATAAAGGCCATGTAGATTTATTAAATGTTCTTGCAACAATTGGAGATGATCTGCCTAACGACTGGTGTCTGCTGTGTGCTGGTAGAGATGACGGGCTTTTGCCGCGCTTGAAAGCAATAGCAGAAGAGAACCAGATTTCTCACCACATACGATGGTTGGGAGAAGTAGATGATATATTTGAATTACTCGCTGCGTCAGATATTGGTTTACTTTGCTCGCATGAGGAAGGTTTTCCAAATGTTATATTAGAATATATGTCTGCTGGATTACCAGTAATTGCCAGCAATGCAGGCGGTATTCCAGAAATCATCACTCATGACGAGAGTGGAAAAATATTTACAGTTCATAACTTACATCAGTTAGCATCATTTGTGATTGAATTATGTAATGATAGAGATCAGCGTATTGAGCTTGGGCATGCCGGCAAAGAACAAGTAGCTTCTATATTCACCGAAGAAAAATGTGTGCGTGAATATTTGCAGATGTATGAGCGGTTGCTGGAAGAAAAAGCATCCAAATAAATATTTTACCGATGATAATTTAAAATATGTGTGGAATAACTGGCTACTTAAGCAAAAATAATAATTTGAGTCATGATCATCTCAGTCACGCGATAGAAAGCATGACACAATCATTAGCACACCGGGGGCCTGATAATCGTGGTGTGTGGGTTGATGCAAATGATCAAATTTCCCTAGGCCATAGCAGGTTAGCAATCATAGACTTATCAGTGACTGGACAGCAGCCTATGGTTTCTAGCTCTGGGAAGCTTGTCATTACTTATAATGGGGAAATTTACAATACCAACGAATTGCGAGATGAGCTAACCCAGTTGGGGCATCAATTTAGGGGACATTCAGATACTGAAGTTATTCTTGAAGCTTGCCAAGCATGGGGGGTTGCGGGTACAGCTTCTAAGCTTATCGGTATGTTTGTATTTGCTGTATGGAATAAAGAAAAAAAAGAATTATCTTTAGTGAGAGATCGCTTGGGAATAAAGCCTATCTATTGGAGCCACCCGGGTAAAAGTTTTTTATTTGGCTCAGAACTAAAAGCACTACGTTTGATTAATGAATGTCCTGTACAGATAGACCGAGATGCACTTTCTTTGTATATGCGCCACAACTACATTCCTGCCCCCTATACTATATATAAGAACGTGCAGAAGTTAGAGCCTGGTTCTATTTTAACTTTTTCCTCAGTGGATGGAATCAAGATGCAACAATATTGGTCGTTGGAGCAAGTTGTTTACAATACTACCAGCGACCGCCAACAGCATGCTAATCTCACGGATACTCTCAATGGGCTTGAGGATTTATTATCTGATGCGGTAAGTAGGCGTATGGTTTCAGATGTTCCTTTGGGAGCTTTTTTGTCAGGAGGTATTGATTCTTCTTTAGTAACAGCCTTAATGCAATCTAATAGCGACACTCCTATTAAGACATTTTCAATTGGTTTCCATGAACATGATTACGATGAAGCAGTATATGCAAAGAAAGTTGCCACGCACTTAGGGACAAACCATACAGAGTTATATGTCACACCAGAAGACGCGCTGAATGTGGTACCAAGTTTAGCTTATATGTATGACGAACCGTTTTCAGACTCATCACAAATACCTACATTTCTTATTTCAAAGTTGACGCGGGAACATGTAACCGTAGCATTATCAGGAGACGGCGGAGATGAAGTTTTTGCTGGTTATAACAGATATTTTTTAACTCAAAAAATACAACGGCTATTAAAAATGATGCCTGCGTTTAGTAAAGAATTATTTGCGAAGCTAATTATGTCCGTACCCCCATCCAAGTGGACAGCATTATTTTCAGTTTTACCTGCTTCTATGAAACTACCGCAGACTGGGGACAAACTTCATAAGTTAGCTCGCCTCATAACACTAGAAGAAGAAGAGTTATATCATGAGCTTATTAGCCATTGGAGTGATGCAGAGTCATTAGTGCTTGGATCAAAAGAACCACATAAAAAATATATAAAAAATAATTTAGCTCTTACAGATGCAGAAAAAATGCAATATATAGACACTCTTACTTATCTGCCTGATGACATACTAACAAAGGTTGATAGGGCTAGTATGTCTGTTTCTCTTGAAGTTAGAGTGCCTTTGTTAGACCACAGGGTATTAGAGTTTGCATGGGGGATGAATGAAAACATGAAAATAAGAAATAAATCAGGCAAATGGATTCTCAAAGAGATACTTAAAAAACATATACCTCCAGAACTAACCAACAGACCAAAAATGGGATTTGGTGTTCCGATTGATAGCTGGTTAAGAGGACCCTTGAAAACATGGGCAGAAGATTTATTAAATTATAACTCAATCAGAGAACAAGATTATCTAAATGCAGACATGGTAAAACATAAATGGGAAGAACATATTTCAGGCAAAAGAAATTGGCAGTATCATTTATGGGATGTTTTGATGTTTCAATCTTGGCTTAATGAATGGCACAAGCCTTGAAGCATGAAAAATTACCCAATTCAAGACTTATAATTTTCTCAGTTACCTATATACTTACGCCTTATTTTTAACAAATATTCCGCATGTCTTTATTAATTGAAAATACCGAGGAAAGAAGTTTATACACGCCTTTCAGAGAAGATTTTTTGCAAGGTGTTTTGAGTTGGCGTTTGTGGTTATTTCTAGGAGTATATGAGGTAAGACGTCGCTATAGACGCACAATTATAGGACCATTTTGGAATACTATTAGTTTAGCTGTTTTTGTTTTTGTTGTGGGTTGGATAGGTGCCGGCTTATGGAGAGAAGATGTAGGAGAGTATATGATTTTTCTTTGCAGCGGCATGCTTGTTTGGTTTTTAGTAGCACCAATCATGAATGAGGCAACTGGCATATTCTCAGATAACGAGAGTGTAATTACTAATTATAAAATTGAAGCAACTCTTCTAGCAGTGGTATGTGTTGTTAGAAATCTTTTCGTATTCGCACACAATTTTTTGCTGTACTTAGCTTTTTGTTTGTTTTTTGGTTTTATGCCAGCATTCCCTGAAGTTTTATTATTTTTGCCCGGATTAGTAATTTTAGCTATTAACGGTATATGGGTTGCGTTATTAATAGGTCTGTTTTGTACTCGCTTCAGAGATATTAAACAAATTGTGACTCTCTTTACTTCCATTGCAATGTTTATCACACCTATTTTCTGGACAGCAAGTAAGTTGGAGAGTACCCAGCACACAGTATTTGTAATGGGGAACCCTTTGTATCATTTGCTAGAGATTGTAAGAGCGCCTTTGTTAGGAGTCGTGCCGTCAATGGAAAACTATATTGCCGTGGCGCTGATTACGACAGTTGGTTTTTTGTTAACATTTGCTGTGTATAAAAATAAATATCACAGACTTGTTTTTTGGTTATAGGGAAGAAATTGTGGCAACTTTAAAACTTCAAAATGTTTCGTTGGATTTTCCGCTGTATGAAATGAGCAAGAGCTTGCGTTCAATGCTTTTAACTAAATATTCAAATACTAAAACTAAGCGCAGAACTGGTGGTGAAATTAACTGGGAATCTAAGAAAACAAAAAAAACCGTTGTTCATGCTTTAAAAAATATTAACATATCTTTGACTGACGGTGAGCGTGTTGCAATTATTGGCCATAATGGCGCAGGCAAAACAACAATGCTGAAAGTTATGGCGGGTATCTATTGGCCAACACAAGGTGATGTCAGAGCACAGGGTTCAATTCTCCCAATGTTTGGTGTAGTACCTGGTCTCTCTCCAGAAGATAATGGCTATGAAAATATACAAAGCTATTCAATGTTTTTTCGTCTAACACCAGAACGTATACTTGAAGTAACTGACAACGTTGAGGAAACTTGTGGTCTTGGAGAATATTTATCCTTACCAGTTAGGACATATTCATCAGGGATGCAAATGCGCCTTGCTTTCTCGTTAATGATGGCACTACAAGGAGATATCATGCTTTTAGACGAGGAGCTCGCAACAGGTGATACTGCATTTCATAAGCAAGCACATAAATCTTTTATAGATAAAGTGGAGACAACGAAGATAGTTGTATTAGCAACGCATTCACAAGATGCTGCTGAACGTCTGTGTACAAAAGCTATGCTTATAGAAGCCGGCGAAGTAGTCGAGTATGATTCTATTGAAACAGTGTTTAACGTTTATTCTAAAAGGACGAAGTCATGAGCAAAGAGCAAATAGCGCACGAAGCAATAGCTAAGTCTAAAGTCGAATTAAAAGCTTCCGACCGGTCCTTTGGGTACTTGTTTGCAGTTGTTTTTGCAGCGATTGGGGTATATGGTTTTTGGCGCGGTTCCGAGACAAGTTATTATTTTTTTACAGTAGCTATATTATTTTTGTCTCTTGCGATAATTTATCCGCAGTGTTTAAGGCCGCTTAATAAGGCATGGTTTTTGTTTGGGCTTTTACTGCACAAAATAGTTAATCCTCTGATTTTGGGGTTATTATTTTATGTTACTATATTACCTGCAGGTGTCATTATGCGATTGCTTGGGAAAGATTTACTTAATTTAAAATATGACAAGGATGCAAAATCTTATTGGATCGACCGAGAGCCACCAGGACCCGAGCCAGACTCAATTAAACATCAGTTTTAGGATATAAAAACATGTCTTTTTTATGTGAATTATGGTCTTTTCTTAGAGTTAGAAAAAAATATTGGATGTTGCCAATAATAATTCTCGCTGTCTTATTTGGCGGGTTACTTGTGCTTGCACAAGGTTCTGCAGTCGCTCCCTTTATTTATACAATTTTTTAAAGATCAGGAGCAGATAGTTGCATATATTAGGAGTTTCTGCGTTCTATCACGATAGTGCTGCAGCAATATTGCATGATGGTGAAATCATCGCAGCTGCCCAAGAAGAACGGTTCACTCGAAAAAAGCATGACCCAAGCTTTCCTGAGAATGCCGTCGCTTTTTGTTTGCAAGAGGCGAATGTTTCTATTGATGATGTTGATCATATAGTTTTTTTTGATAAACCCTTTTTAAAATTCGAACGTTTGCTGGAAACTTACGTGGCTTTTACTCCTAGAGGTTTTAAATCTTTTAAAATGGCAATGCCAATTTGGTTGCGTCAAAAGCTTTTTCAAAAATCTTTGTTAGTAGATACGTTTCACAAATATGGAAGCAATAAAGATGATCTGTTCGCAAAGCTATTGTTTTCTGAACACCACTTGAGTCATGCAGCGAGTGCGTTTTACCCTTCACCTTACGAAGAAGCAGCCATCCTTACTATGGATGGTGTCGGTGAATGGGCAACTGCTTCTGCAGCAATTGGTGTTGGCAATAAATTAGATATTATTAAAGAAATTCATTTCCCGCACTCTTTAGGCTTACTGTATTCAGCATTTACGTATTACATAGGATTCAGGGTAAATTCTGGAGAGTATAAAGTAATGGGTTTAGCGCCATATGGAGTACCACGTTATACAGATTTAATTTACGATAATCTAATTGATATTAAAAAAGACGGGTCATTTCGTTTAAATTTATCTTTTTTCGATTATTGCACAGGCCTTACCATGACAAACAAAAAGTTTGATGATCTGTTTGGTGCACCCCCACGCAAACCTGAGGACTTACTTACACAAAAACATATGGATATAGCCGCATCTATTCAAGCTGTCACTGAAGATATTATGTTGCGTTTAGCAACATCATTAAGAAAAGAAACAGGAATGCGCAATTTATGTCTAGCTGGAGGTGTTGCATTAAACTGTGTTGGTAATGGGAAAATTTTAAAGGAAAATATTTTTGATTCAATTTGGATACAACCTGCCGCAGGTGATGCGGGTGGTTCTTTGGGTGCTGCATTATATGCACATCATGCGCTATTAAATAAACCAAGAAAAAAACTCAATGGGAGCAGAGATCAAATGAATGGTGCATATTTGGGGCCTTCATATACAAATGCTGAAATTGAACAGGAACTAAAAGAAAGTGGCGCTGTTTACCACCATTTATTAGATGATGAGTTAATAACAGTAACAGCCCAAGCATTGGCAGATGAGAAAGCTGTTGGTTGGTTTCAGGGGAAGATGGAGTTTGGGCCGCGTGCATTGGGAGGACGTTCTATACTGGGCGACCCACGTTCTCCAAGTATGCAAAAAACTCTTAACCTAAAAGTAAAGTATAGAGAAAGTTTTCGGCCATTCGCGCCCTCAGTTTTAAGCGAAGACCTCTCTGATTGGTTTGAGCTAGCTGCACACTCTCCTTATATGCTATTAGTTTCTGATGTGCATAAAAAACATCAGCGACAAATGACAGAGGAAGAAAAGGGTTTATTTGGTATTGAGAAGCTTAATGTCCCAAGGTCAAATATCCCTGCTGTGACACATGTAGATTATTCAGCACGTATACAAACAGTCCACAGCGATACCAACCCAAGATATCATCTGCTTATCAACAAATTTAAGGAAATGACTGGCTGTCCAGTTTTGGTGAATACTAGCTTCAATGTGCGCGGAGAGCCTATTGTTTGTACTCCTACCGATGCTTTTAAGTGTTTTATGGGAACTGAGATGGAAGTGCTAGCCATTGGTAATTGTATATTGTATAAAGAAGAGCAAGATAAGTCACTTGCATTAGATTATAAATCTGAATTTGAATTAGACTAAACTGGTTAATTTATGACAACTAATAAAATATTAACAGTAGAGGAATATAATCAAGCGGAGAAACACGCTCTTCGTGATGTGCCAAATAGAATTATAGAAATCACACAGCCAGAGGCATTCCAGTTTACAGGTTATCCGTCAAGAATAGATGATATTTCTGCTTTATCAAGATACGTTGAGGTTATGCACGAAGGTAAAATTGAATATATATGGAAGAATTATTTGCTTGAATACATAACGAAAGAAGAACATGAATTAATTAAAGACATTGCAGAGCAAACATTTTCGATGTCAAGCAGCTTGTTTTCAAAAGGATCAGTACCCACATCAAATCTACTATTAGCATTGAGTATTTATCGGCAAATTAAGTTTATTTTTCCTGAATGCAAACAGACTATTTTTGAAATCGGAGGTGGGTGCGGATACTTGGGTGCTCTGCTTGCATCAGCGGGATATAAAGTTATTTCTATGGATATCACCCAAGTTTTTTATTTATACCAAAGTTGCCTATACCGCACCATATTCAAGGATAAATTTGTTGAGCTAGTTAATAACAAAGATAGCGCTGCAAATGGTGATGGCGCATCTATAACCCATGTACCGTGGTGGGACTTTTACACCCCAAACCAAGAATATTCATATACAGCGGATGCAATCACATGCAATCATTGTTTATGTGAGATGCACCCATGGGCTTTGCAGTATGTAATTAGTGCCGGTAAGAAGCTGATTGCGAAATCAACCGAAGATAAAGCATGCTTTGTATTTCAAGCTTATGGTTCTCCCGTAAAGAGATCAGCTGAATGGGCGTGCATGTCTTTTTACCATAGAGATTTTAAGATGTTACACAATGATCCTTGCGTATCAGTATATGCAGACGAGCATGGCCCATCAGCAGCGGGTCACTGCGTTTTGCCAGATTCCCCTGAGCTGGTGCAAATACAAGAGGCTTACAAACCACCAGTTTTTTCAAATAACGATAATCCAATTTCTCAATTAATAAATCAGGGACGCGATTTTCATAAAACAAAATCAGCAGGTTCCAATGTAGATTTGCCTGCGGTATTAAGATCGCTTTACAAAATTGCTGGCAATGATGATCTCAGAACGGATGACGAGAAGTTTTTTGATGCCGCTGATGTTGGTTTGTTCTAATTAGAATTTTTTAACTTTTATTCACAAATTGCTGGGATAAGTCTGCAATCTTTGTGCGCGGAATAAATATTAGCATAACCATATAACAGCCTATACACAGGGCTTTCATTAGACTATCTATAAAGGATAGCAAACTCCTTTTTGTTGTATACCAAATTTCAAAAATGAATGATTTATTATGTTCTGCATCATTTACACCAAATTTAAAATCAGGTGAAGCTGTTTCGTCTCCTGGATTGTAAAACGTCCCAAATATTTTGTCCCATACAACAAGCTGTGTTGAAAAATTTGAATCTTGGTGTTCTCTTTTAATTGAGTGATGTATTTGGTGGTACTTTGGGGAGACTACAAGCCAGCGCCCCACCCAACCAAAATCCCACTGCAAATTTGAATGAATAATATTTTGTTGGCATTGATTAATGATTGTGAATATCATAAAAGTCTCAACAGGTGTGCCAAGTAATGCTAAAGGTATACCTGACACAACATTAGCCCAAAGCTCTTCTAAAGGGTTAATTCTGCCAACTGTGATTACATTGAGTTTATTTGCAGAATGGTGCACTGAGTGTTGATACCATAAAAAGTCAAATATATGTTGACAGCGGTGTGTCCAGTACACAAAAAAATCTCTTACAATAAAATATATGCAAAACTGTGTGACCGGGTTTAATGTTTCTATTAACTTTAGATCGACTATTATCCTAAATGAGTGTGATGCGTTTGCAAATACAGCATAGGTCAGCGTATAAAAAATAATATAACCAAAAGAAAACCAATTAAAAAATACGTGACAAAGAATATCTATTCGTGCGCTTGTACTTGGAGAGACGATAAGTCTACGAATTGCGCATTCTTTCCAGCCGTGCACTAAAAATTCTAAGAGCAAGACTGATATAGGAACAAGCGCAATAAAAATAGCTATGTCTTTTGTAAATCTGACAGGTACATGGCTTTGCAACATGCTAATAGGGTTTGGTGTTGATATACCTACAACAATCATGCCAAGCAATATTAGTGCTGCGATTGTAACTGCACCAATCGCATTTTTCTTGTCTTCGCTAGAATAAGTTCGTGACATAAATATTGCACGAACGAAATTTTCTGATATTTTTTGTATGTTTAGTATTTTCAAGTGTGATGTGTATTGGATTCTATTTAATATACTTTACTATAATATCATTGAGATTATAATGCGGTAATGAGATTTTCGCTGAAAAGATTTGTTTTTCCTTTGTATTTGATTTGTGTTGTCACAATTGGTGTTGAATTGTTTACTCAGTTTTTAATTGATAAAAATGATCAATATTATATCTATCCGCCATATTTTAAATCCATGCAAAAATCTAACCCCGAATTCACCCCTGGTGTTTACAAGGACGCACATTTTCGTGCAAATGAACTGGGTATTAGGTCTGAGAGTTACCAAGGACAAGATAATGTTATTTTAATACTAGGTGGCAGTACGGTGATAGATGTAATGCTCGATCAAGAACTTACATGGGCGTACCAATTGCAAAGATTACTTATCAAAGAGAGTAAGTGGATTTCAACATGGGTAGGTAATCTTGGCAATAGTGCACGTGCATCTGAAAACCACGTTGATTACATGGAAAAGATTTTTCCATACATGCCAAAGCCAGATTTTATTTTAGTTCTTTTAGGCGCTAACGATATGCAGCTTGCGCTAAAGTCTAGCTATGGCGAGGGAGAGCTCAATGATCATAATTTATTAAATTATAACGTCCACCCGGACAATGATTTTATTTCAAATTTTGGAATATATCGTTTTTACAGACAAATGCATCAATGGTATCTAAGAGATAAATATGCATTTATTGGCAACGGTGCGGGGTTCAAGATGTGGAGGGATTGCCGTCAATCTGCACCTGAACATACCCATGTTGACAAGTTGCCTGACTTATCTGAAATGCAGCAAGTTATGTGGCATAGCCTTGAAAGCATGGAGTATTTATCACGACAGTATAAAGCGAAAATAATTTTTATAACACAACCTACGTTATATAACACTTCAGTAGGTAATGCAGAAAAGTCAGTGCTCATGGCGGGTGGAGTAGGGCCAAATAATGTTTGGTGTAAGGATAAAAAATATTATTCAATAGGAGCGCTTGCCAAAGCAATGATAGAGTTTAACAATATCACAAGACGCTTTTGCAAAACCAAAGGTCTTGATTGTATAGATCTAGCAAAAAAATTGCCGCCCAAGTTAGAGAACTATTTTGATGAAATGCATTATAGCGAGCTAGGTGCTTTAAAAGTTGCAACAGTCATAGCTCAAGAAATGTCCAAAATGAAATGAATACCCTTATATGCAAGAGTTTAGTATTTTTAAGGACATTGTTTACTATACTTATAGTAACTCTTGTCCTTTTTGTGCTTATCAATTTGTTATCTTTTCATGTAATACAAACATACCCTGAGCTATTATTAACTGATGCACAAAGAACAAATGAGAATACACGTGCAGTTAGGGAAAAAATGCTACCTGAGCATTTAGCTTTAAAATGGTACGAAATAGAATCTATTGATGAGGTAAAGGATATTTGGGAGGAGTTTTTTAGCGGGCCTCAAGAGTATGAAGCTTATACACAATACCGTCATAAGCCACTTATGGGTAAGTATTATTTAGTTACCAAAGAAGGTTACCGTCTTTCTCGTGAGCCCGGACCTTGGCCACCTGACAAAAGTAATTACAATATTTTCTTTTTTGGTGGTTCAACAGCTTTCCAACCAGGTCCTGCCTGGACATCTGTTGCATCTTATTTGCAAGATATATTAAATGAAAAACAAAAGTTAACTGAGAAAGTGTTTGTATATAATTTTGGGCGTTCTGGGTATTTTACAACACAAGAGCAAATTCTTTTCCAAGAGCTGCTCAAGAGCAATTATATACCTGACGCTGTTGTTTTTTTTGATGGTCTGAATGATTTTTGTTATACAGATGGCAAGCCAGGAGGATGGGCAAATGTTGCTAAGACGTATAACGACAAAATTGAAGCTCAGATAAAAATAGAAAGAGAATACAATGCAACAATACGTTGGAATTTAATTAAAACCTTTCTAGTTGAACTACCTGCGACAAAGTTAGCAAGAAGTATTGCCGATTATGTTCAGTATAAGGAGATAAAATATACTGGAACAACTGTTAACGATGACCCCAAGGCAGCCCCAGATAAAGTGCTAATGACTGTCATACAAAGATATATTCATAATCTCAGACAAATAGAAGGAATTTCAAAAGAATACAATATACAACCTATTTTTGTTTGGCAGCCAATACCAACGTATAAGTACAATGCTGAAGCACATATGTTTTATCCCAATATTATGGGTTGCCATAGAAATTCAATAGTAGGCTACCCTTTAATGGCAAACTACTTAAAATCGCACCCATTAGAGGAAAATTTTATTTGGGCGGCTGATATGCAAGAAAATATTAATGAACCTTTATATATTGATGCATTTCATTACACAGCACCAATGTCAAAAATGATTGCCAACTACATTACAGACGCACTAATCTCTAGGAAATTACTGAAATAATAAATATATCTCATGAGCCTCGATACAAAGTTAACCTGTGAAAAACATGAGATTGACCGTGCTGTTGATAACTTGAGTGAGCTGCATTGCGTTAAAATAAAAAATGTACTCAGCAAAGATGTATTGATTGATACTGCCACTACAGCTAAAGAAATTTTTTCTACCTACGGTCACCTTAGCAAACAAGAGCAGGTAGACGCCAACATTCCCTATGGCGTGGACCAACATATGGCAAATATAACAATGTTGGATGAAAATCCATCAAAGTTGCAATATTTGTTAATAAGAGAAATTTATCAATCACATTTATGGGAGATAATTTGTAAATATCTTAAATCCAGAGATATTATTTCCCTCTTACAGATATCAAGTCTCAGGTTTATTGATCCGGATCAGCCACATCTTGCGATACCTTTTCATCAAGATGGATTTGGGTTACCAGACGAAAAAGACTATATGCTCATAAGCGTATGGTTTTTACTTGAACCTAATAAAGCAGGGAAAGGCACAGACGTATCTTGTGTTGAATTTTTGCCAGCAAACATTAACCATCTTTTGTCAACTGATATGCAGACTGGTAAAAAGAGCAGCTATGCAAGCTCCAGTACCTCAAAGAAAGAACTAGAAAAACTCTATAACGACGGAGCTGAAGTTTGGTCTCCAGATATATCTATTGGTGACTGTTTTATGTTCGACTCATACAATTTGCACCGCACGGGCTCTTCTTTGCATTGCAATCACAAGAGATATTCGGCGGAGATAAGATTTCTAGCATGTACCCCTGAAACGGTGTATGAAATTAAAGCAAGAAGAAAGAACAATATCCTTGAGATGTACTACGAAACAGACGATGTATATAAGATTATTACACCCACTGAAATTAATTGGACTGACCATAGAAGAAGTAAATTTCAAACTGTGCAGTGGGAAAAGTAATGAAGGTAATTTAAATATATTTCTTACAGAAATCTTCTTTTTGGTCAACAAGTCTTAGCTCGAGACTTTCTCTTCCTGAGGTCATATCGGGTGTTATGTGTGTTCG
>Ga0315338_1001764_pt1 | contig 24628 bp, 30 predicted proteins | sample ASW8metaG_FD_204518 | JGI IMG/M metagenome (GOLD analysis project Ga0315338, IMG submission 204518) | Ammonia-oxidizing marine archaeal communities from Monterey Bay, California, United States - ASW #8 | ecosystem: Environmental > Aquatic > Marine > Coastal | place: USA: California | collected... | reverse complement strand
CAGAAAGAGGTTATACTTACCCAGTACTTATGCATAAGATTTTATCAAAAAAATTGTATTTTGAATAAATGACTAATTTTTAATTACGAAAAGTTTAAAAACTTCTTTTATGAACAAATCATATGGTTAATAAAATAGAAAGACCACTTGATGTTTTGAATAACGCAAAAGGTAAGGAAGTATTGGTTCAGTTGAAGAATAATCAACAGATGAGGGGAACACTTCTTGCTTTTGATATACACATTAATGTTGTTCTTGACAATGCTAAGGAATTAGTTAATGGCGAAGAAAAAAGAAATATTGGAATTACCTTCTTGAGAGGGGATACAATAATCTTTATTTCTCCTGCAAGTGTAGCTAATTAAGTTTTCTTATTAGAATTAAGTTAGAATTTTTGTAGATTTAGATTTCAATTTTCATTAAATCCTTTGCTAGTTCTAGATTCTTAAATTTTTTCTTAGCTTTTTTCAAGTAAAAATTTTCTTTATGTTCATACCTTTGAGAGATGTGAGTTAAAATTAGTTTTTTTACTTTGGCCTTTTTAGCGATTTTAAGTGTATCTTCTAGAGTCATATGTTTGTATTCTTTTGCAAGAGGAGTTTGTTCAAGAAATGAGGATTCTATTATTGATAAATCACAATTTTTTGCAAGTTTTAATGCATTAGTGCAAGTTTTTGTATCAAAAATAAAACTAACTTTTCTTCCAACAACAGGATATGTCATTTCTTTATATTTTATTGATTTTCCATTCAGTTTAATATTCTTTTTTTGAACTAATAGGTTTAATTTTTTTAAATCTTCTTTTTTAAGTTTTAATTTAGCTAATTTTTTCTTATTAATTCTTAGTCTATCTTTTTCTTGAAATAAATATCCATTACAATTTATTTTGTGTTCTAAGGGCATAGCAGTTATTGAAAAATAAGGAGTATCTATAAATTTTCCAGATACTTCTTTAAATTTAATATCTAAATTTACATTTGCAATTTCAAATATTTTGTTGAATATTTTTTTAGAATTTTTTGGACCATATATATTTAGAGTTTTATTATATCCACTTTTTGATAAAGTACTTAATAATCCTGGCAACCCAAAGAAATGATCTCCATGAAAATGAGTTATTAATATATCTGTTATTTTACATGGATTTATTTTTGCTTTTCTAATTTGTCTTTGAGTACCTTCACCACAATCAATTAATATATTTTTTTCTTTATACCTAAAAAATATTGCAGAGTGGTTTCTAGTAATGGTGGGTATTGCGCTACCAGTTCCAAGAAAAACTATATTTATTTTTCCCATTTTGTATTTACATTAGGTAGTGAAAATAAGTTTAAATAGGTTTTTGAATAGTAAAAGATATTTAAAGTGGTAATTGCAAGTAATAAAATGAAAAAGAGTTTGTTAAAAAAAATTAGTTATATTTTTTTAGGAATTTTAATAGTATTTTTGTTATCTAAAAGTAATATTGTAGGGAATGTTATATTTCAAGGAGAGGATGTTTTAATTTCTGATTTTGAAGATATAACTGTTAAGAAAGATGAAGTTAGAACCTTAAAACTTAGTGTTAAAAATTTAAGAGATTATAATTTAGAAAATTGTGGTTTAATTGTTATAGGGGATTTAAAACCCTGGGCTTATGTTACAAGTATAAAAGATATAGGGGCTAATGAGAAAAAGGATTTTGAGCTTAAAATAAAGGTCCCAAAAAAAGCTGATGCAACAATTTATGAATCTAAATTAGAATTAAATTGTAATAATAATAGTTATTCAGAAAATTTTATTGTTAATGTAGTTGAAGGAGATTTAAAATCTCTAAGTATTGATAAGATTGAATCAAAAGGTACTTTGATAAATGTTACATATAACTTTGATAATGATGATTTTATTGGAGATAGTATTAGTGTTAAAATTTGGTTGAAAAAAGATGGAAATAAAACTAATTCTATTGTTGATAGTTTTAAAATAAATCAGGAAGGGATTATAAAAAAATCTACATTAATTAATGCAGAAGATTTTGGAGTGTATGACCTTTATATTGCAATTGCATCAGATCCTTCAGATTATTTAAAAAGAATGGTGATTGTAGGCAGTAGTTCAATTACTGGAAAAGTCTCTTTTGATTTTAAAGATGGCCAGGGAGTTCCCTATATTATATTTTTAGTTATTATGACTGCAGGAGTTTATTTTATTTATAGAAGGCATAAGAAGGGAGTAAGATCCCTTGAAGAAAATGTTAAACCATAATTTTAAATACCTATTTTATTGTTTTTTATTAGCTAAGCCCTCGTAGCTCAGCTGGATAGAGCACCTGCCTTCTAAGCAGGGGGTCGCAGGTTCGAATCCTGTCGAGGGCATTTTTTGCAGGGATCGCATAGTGGTATTGCGCGGGGTTGCAGACCCCGTTTTCCCGGGTTCGATTCCCGGTCCCTGCTCCATTTTTCATTATTTCAAAGTAGTTACAAATAGATAGTTATTTAAAGTCTTAATTGATGTGTTTTTTATGGAAGGAGAAACATATTTAGACTTAAATAAGGTGAAGCTTTATGGATGGGAAAGGCAGAAATCAGATTTAGTGGTAGATTCGTTTGTTAGAAGTGTTGAGCTTGGAGATGAATTTTCTCCAGTAATGGTTTACCAAGTTGATAATAATACTTATGAGCTAACAACTCTAAGTGATGTACCTTGTCTAAGAAGAACTGATGGGGGACATACAAGAGCAGTCGCACACTATATTGATAATAAACCATTGAAAGTTAAGATAATGGGAAATGTTCCAAAGGTTTCAGAGGGTTATTTTTCAATAGAAGAATTAGAGTTAATTGACGATAAGGATGTTCTTAAAGATGGTACAAGTTGGTATGAAATTTTAAAATCTCAAAGACCTGAAATGAGATAAATTCCAACATTTTTCCGTGCTTCTATACCTTTGTACCTATACACGGTCCCTGCTTAATTTTTATTTTTTATCCAAGAATTGATTATTTTTTTGAAATTTTAATCACAATAATTTTTATATATAATATTTTCAAAGAAATTTTATGGGTAATAAATATATTAATAGGTGTCATTGTGGGCAGAGGGGTGATGAGGATTATCAGAAAATAATTGGGGGGAAAAGGATTTGGGCACACCTTAGATTTTGTTCTGAGGAACATAAAGAAATTTATGAGAGAATGGGAAATCAATATGCAGCTTTAAATCCAAGACATCTTAAAAATGTATTAAAGGGAAGTGGATTAGAAGAAAGTACTAAAGAACAATCAAAATATAAAAAATCCAATTCTGAATAATTTAACCTTACAAAAATATTTAAATAAGATTTTGTAGTAACTAAATTATGTTTATAACTAAGAAAAAAATTTCTGGAAAGGAATATTATTATTTGCAAAAATCTGTTAGGGAAGGAGATAAAGTTATAAGTAAGTCTATTGCATATCTTGGAAAAGATAAAGAAGAGGCTGAAAAAAAAGCGGAACAGATAAAGAAAGAAATGGAAATTCCTAATGAAAAGAAAGTTGAAAATATTCTTATTAAGAAAGATATAGATGTGGAAGAGCTTGCTGGATTTTGTAAAAGAAAAGGATTTGTATACCCCTCTGGAGATATTTATGGGGGGCTAGCAGGTTTTTGGGATTTTGGACATTTAGGAAATGAACTAAAAAATAATATTTTGAAAGAATGGTGGGATTATCATGTTAAACAAAGAGATGATGTTGTGGGAATAGATGGTTCGATAATAACAAACCCAAAGGTTTGGGAGGCCTCTGGACATGTTGGAAGTTTTGTAGATGTAGCAGTTGTAAATAAGAAAACTGGGGAGAAGACTAAAGTTGATAGGCATGAAGTTGAGAGTTTGGATAAAGATGTATGGGAAGTTAAGGGAGAATTTAATCCTATGTTCACTACCCAAATTGGTCCAATAAATGATGAATCTTCATTAGCTTATTTAAGGCCAGAAACTGCCCAACTTATTTTTGCCAATTTTAAATTAATACAGGAGAATACAAGAATGAAATTACCTTTTGGAATTGCTCAATTTGGAAAATCTTTTAGAAATGAAATTTCTCCAAGAGAATTTTTATTTAGGGCTAGAGAGTTTGAGCAAATGGAAATAGAATATTTTATAGAATCTTCAATGGAATGTCCTCATATGGAAGAAGTTAAGGGAACAAATATTTTAATTTATGATGAAAACACGCAGAAAAAAAATAAAGAACCCCAATTAATGGATTTGTATGATGCTTGGAAGGAGAAAATTATTAAAACGGACTGGCACGCATACTGGATTGCAAAAGAATACGAATGGTTTTTGTCTTTAGGAGTTAATTCAGATAATTTAAGGGTGAGACAACATACCTCAGATGAAAAAAGTCATTATGCAATTGATACCTGGGATTTAGAATATAAATTTCCAATGGGTTGGAGAGAATTACAAGGCTTTGCGAATAGGGGAGATTTTGATTTGAAACAACATCAAGAATATTCTAAATCGAGCATGGAGATTGATGATAATGGGAATAAAGTTTTATCCCATGTTGTTTGTGAGCCCAGCTTAGGAATGGGGAGGGCATTTATGGTTTTTATGTTTGATAGTTATTATTTTGATGAAAAAAGAAATAATACTGTTTTGAAATTGAATCCTAGATTAGCTCCAGTAAAGGCAGCAGTATTTCCCATTATTAAAAGTCCAGAGTATGAAGAAATTGCTCAAGAAATTTTAATAGATTTGAGAAAAGAATTTAATGTTAATTATGATAAGAGTGGAAGTATTGGAAGAAGATATGCAAGAAATGATGAGATTGGAACTCCATTTTGTATAACTATTGATGATAAAAGTCTTAAAGAAAAAAATGTTACAATAAGAGATAGAAATACTACAAAACAAATAAGGGTTAAAATTAATGATTTAAGAGATATTTTAAGAAAGTTAATTTATCAGGATATTAAGTTTGAAGAAGCAGGAAGGTTAATATAATAAAATATCTTAAAAATAAAATGGTTAAGAAACCAGAAAAAGAGGATTGGAATTTTAAAAGGGAATTGGCAAGAAAGTTTGTACATTTTCTTTCTATATTTATTTTATTAATTTATTTTATAGCAAGTGATTTTTTTAATCAAAGAATTGCATTATTTATTTTAGTTTTGATATTAATTATTTTTCTTGAATTTGAATATTTAAGAATTGAAATTGGAAAAAATATTCCAATTTTGAATAATATTTGGAAATATTTAAGAAGAAAAAAAGAAAAAGATAAATTGGGTGGAGATATTTATTTTTTAATTGGTGCAATATTAGTTTTATCAATATTTGATATTAGAATTGCTATGGCTGCAATATTAATGACTACCTTTGGGGATTTATCTGCAGCATTAATTGGGCAAAGATTTGGGTATCATCCTTTAGGGTTTATGAAGGATAGGGCCTGGGAAGGTATAATTGCAGAGTTTGTAGTTGATGTTTTAATTGGATTTTTTGTATTTTTTTGGGGCTTTTGGAATAATTTGAATTTTTTAACAAATTTTGAAGTTTGGGTAATTATTGGAGTTATGAGTATAACTGCAACTTTTGTAGAGACTATAATTTATAAGCTGGATGATAATCTTATAATTCCTGTATTTTCTGGATTTGCAGGACAGATGACTCTTTTACTCTATAGATTTATTTTTTAGATAAGTTTTCTTTCCGTAAAAATTATATGGACCCACCGCGAATTGAACGCGGATCCCTCGACTGCCAGCCGAAAATAATAACCATTATACCATGGGCCCAATAACTTTTTAAAGAATTTTTACATTTTTAAAATTATGTTAGAAGAGTGTGTTTTTTGTAATATTGCAAATGGAAAAGTTAAATCTGAAAAAGTTTATGATGATGATAATTTTATAGGAATTTTAGATAATAATCCTAGAGTAGAGGGCCATACTTTAATAATACCAAAAAAACATTTTAGAAATTTATTAGATCTTCCAACAAGTATGGGGAATGAACTTTTGGAAGCTATTAAGAAAGTCTCATTAAAATTAATTGAAGATGGCAAGGGAGATGGTGTTAATGTTCTTTCAAATAATGAGGAAGTTGCAGGGCAGTTAGTAATGCATACACATATTCATATTATCCCAAGAAAAAATAATGATAATTTTAAAGAGCTAATTTAGATCTCTATTCCAATAAAATTTCTAACTAGGTATCCAATTCCAAAGCTTATTAATGCAACACCCAAACTTAATATAACCATTTCAAAAAATCTTATTTTAAACTCTTTCTTTTTTGAAGTTTTGTATGTAAATATTAATATTATAATTATAGCATTAACTATGGAGAAGGTTAAGGCAGAAAATACGTGGGTTAGAATAAAGAAAGGAAATATTAAAAGTAAGACCACTAGTAAATAGGCTATTCCAGTATATGCTGCTGCGGTAAATGGGATATTGTTTTTTATTTTAATTTGCCTATTTTCCGCTTTTTTGGAAAGATATTCTGAACAAGCCATAGATAAACTTGCTGCAATTCCAGTAATTAATCCTGCTCCTGCAATTATCTTCGAATTTTGTAATGCTAATGTAAATCCTGCAAGAGCCCCAGTAAGTTCAATTAATCCGTCATTTAATCCCAACACAATTGAATCAAGATAATTCTCACTTTCTTTTAAAATTTTCCCCCCCTTTTTCATCTTTACAAAAATTGATTTTTGTTTATAAAACTTTTTATATTTTTTAGTGATTTATAAAGATAAAATAGAAATTTATACAGGGCCTATCAAATTTGGATAAAAAAGATTAAAGAATAATGGCTCCACCGAGATTCTAACTCGGGACCTCTGCCTCATGAGAGCAGCGCTCTAAAACAACTGAGCTATGGAGCCATACAACTTACAAAAATTTCTTATTTAAAAATCCTTTGGAACTTATTAAAAGGTATAGAAAAGAGTTAAAAACTCTTTTTTCTTTTTTTAAGTATGAGTTTTGGAATAACTGGATTTGATATTTCTAATTTTACAAATTTAACCGGAGGTACTTTTGATGATGTTATTACTACACTCCCTCCAGAAATTTTAGCACCCTTGGAAACTTTATTATTTATTTTAAAAACAGTAGGAATTATAGCAGTTATTTATTTTATTATATTAATTATTAGTGCTATTTTGAATATTAGAAGAAGTTTAAAGATTAAAAAAATATATAAAAAAGTTTATGAAATTGATGATAAACTTGATAAAATTCTTGACCAAAGAAAAGAAGAACATAAAGTTTTATCAAAGATAGATAAAAAAGAACATGATTCTAAAAAGAAATTAAAAAAATAATTATTTTACAAGTTTTATTTCAATAGTTGATACAAAGATTCTTTTACCTTCTTTATTTTCAAATTGTTCACTTGAAATTTGAATATCTTTAATTTGAATATCCTCATCCTTAAGAAATGTTCTTCTGGCAACTTCAGTAATATCTACTGCCTTGCTAATAAATTTTCCTCTTGCACTTACAATTACTTCATCTTGACCTTTGTTTTGAAATTGCATAACTACCCCTGTAACATAATTCATAAAGGGCTTTACTCCTACGAAAATAATATTATCTTTTTTAGAATTTTGAGTATCTGATTTAGTTTCAATTTGTTCAGATTGGTTATCTTCTTCTATTTGCTCTTTCACTTGTGTTTCTGTCTCTATTTCTTCAGCCATCTTTACTATTAGATTTACTTGTTCTCTGATTTCTTTTTTCTAGCTATATAACCTGCAACTTGATTTCTTATCTTTTTACTAGGCATAAGATCTCCAAGTATTTTCTTGTTATTTTCAAACTCTTTATCAAACTTATTTTCTTCGTTTAATAACGTTCTTCCTGTTCTTTTAATTAATTTTGATTTTATTCTTCCCATATTAATAACTTTAATTTAGGGTTTTTAAAGCTTATCTTTATAATGAAATTTTTTTTTTAAAGATTATTGTTATTTATAACATTCATTTTTCTTAATTTGAGTATTGAGGGGTATTTATTAGCAAAATCCATTGCTTTTTTTCCGATTTTTCCAGTATAAATTAATAATGCTGGAAGTGGTATTGATTGTGATACAGATAATAGCTTTTTTAGATCTGCCTCTGTAATTGATTTTTTGTCTCTAGATTGTGTGAAAAAATTAATTTTTCCAAGTTCAGAGTTTATTCTAGTTATACAAGTATACTCTCTGGCTTTAAATTCCCTTTCTTCAATAATATTTAAGTTTAAATTTCTAATATACTCAATAGTTTTTATTGCAAATTCTGACTTAGGTTTTTCTTTTTTCTTTTTTTCTTCAGGAATTATTAAAGGATTATTGAATTTTCTTTCTTTTGACTGATGATAATTATTCTGGGGAGGATCATTTATTAGAGAATTATTTGTATTTGTTTGAGGGATTATTTTTTTATTTGGAGTCTGAATCATTTTAACTTTCTCAATAATTTTTGACGGATTTGTTTCTTGATCATTTTCTGAGGAAGGTATCAGTTTTTTGGAAGGCATATTAGTTTCTGATTTTTCTTCACTTTCCTCCTCATCCTTAGTTTCTGGATTTAATATTTTGTTTATTTCAGATTCTTCAACTAAATTATATTTCCAATATATTTCTTCTTTTATTTTAAAACCAGTTGCAAAATCTTTTATTGATCTCAGCGCAACTCTTATTGCGGGACTTTGTTCAGAATCTTTTAATACTTTATTTTTCTTCAATAAAATAAATGCCTCAGATTCTTTAGGATGTAAATATTTGTAAAATAATTCTAATTTTTTTTCTTGTCCCTCAACAAAGTATAGTGGAGATCCTCCAACTTTTAATGATGTAACTTTAATTCTTTTTTCTTTTGAAAGTTCTGATAAGAATGCTGAAATAAATAAACTACTCATTTCTAATTCTTTTGAAATTTGAACAGGTAGGCTTGGGCCTTCTTTTTTTAAATAATTAATTATTTTTTCATGAGTTTCATTTGAATCAATCATGATAATTTCAAAAGGAGTTAATTAATAAGGTTTTTTATACTAGCCCCTTAGAATTATAAATGTTATATAAATTAGATAAATAAATATGAATAATATGGCCTTTTTCCTAGTTATATAATATTTTTTCCAACTAAACATTGAAAGAAAAAAAATCATACTTCCTCCAAGTAAAAATCCAATATCGATTGCAAGACTTGTAGATAAAGTTATTGGATTTATAATTGCTGTAAATCCCAAAACCCATAAAATATTAAAAATATTGCTTCCAACTATATTTCCTAATGCAATATTTTTTTTCTTAAGTTTTAATGCCTTTAATGAGGTTGTTAATTCTGGTAGGGAGGTCCCTATAGCAATTGCAGTTGCAGAGATTACAAAATCACTTATTTTTAAGGTTGTAGAAATTATTATAACACTATCTACAATAAATTTTCCACCAATATAAAGAGAAATAGATCCAAGGATTAATAAGAATATCATTTTTAATTCAATTTGATTATAATTATTATTTGATGCAAATTTTTCCCTTTTAGAATATTTTATTCTTGAATAAAAAAATATGAAAAAAAGTAGTATGAATATAACTCCCATTAGCGGAGTGATAATTCCTAAGGTCATGGTAACTAGTAATAATAAAATTGTTGCATAAATGGAAAAAACTAAATCTTTTCTTAATACTTCTTGAGATAATTTCATAGGAAATATCATTCCAGATATTCCTAGTATTAAAAGAAGATTAGAGATATTACTTCCAATTATATTTCCCAGCGCAATTCCTTCTGATCCTTCAATTGTAGATAATATGGAAACTATAAGCTCTGGAAGTGAAGTTCCAAATGCAATTATTGTCATCCCAATCATAAAACTTGATAAGCCCCATTTTTTACCCATACTTGAAGCTCCTGCTATCAACCAATCTGCTCCTTTTATTAAAAGAATTATTCCTGCAAAAAATAATAGGTATTCATTATTTATTATCATTCTCTTTTTTATTATTAATGAGAGAAATTATTTAAACCTTATTTATCTAAAAATTCTATGAAAGGCGCTAGTTTTAAACAAATTGAAAGAAAATGGCAAGAGAGGTGGGAAAAGGGAAATGTGTTTAATGTTAGCGAAAATACTAAGAAAAAAAAATATTATGTTTTAGAACAATTTCCATATCCTTCAGGAACTGGATTGCACATGGGTCATGCCTTTGTTTATGTTGTTGGAGATATTTATTCTAGATTTAAAAGATTGAATGGATTTAATGTATTACATCCCATGGGATTTGATTCTTTAGGGTTACCTGCAGAAAATGCCGCAATAAAAGAAAATATTCATCCAAAAAAATATACTGATAATTCAATAAAGAATTTTATAAAACAACAAAAGGCATTAGGGTTGGGTTATGATTGGAATAGAAGTTTTAAGACTCATGATCCTAGTTATTATAAATGGGATCAATGGATTTTTTTAAAAATGTTGGAGAAAGGATTAGCTTATAAAAAAGAAAGTCCGGTTAATTATTGTAAGAAGTGTGATACTGTTTTAGCAAATGAACAGGTTGTTAATGGAAATTGCTGGAGACATGAAAATATTGCTGTTGAAATTAAACATTTAAATCAATGGTATTTAAAAATAACTGATTATGCGGATGAGCTTGCAAATTTTGATAGTGTTAAAGATTGGCCTGAAGTAATTAAAAAACTTCAAAAGAATTGGATTGGAAAAAGTTATGGGACTGAAATAAATTTTAATGTAAATGGGGATGACTGGAATATATTTACTACTAGGCCAGATACTTTGTTTGGAGTTAGTTTTTTAGTTATTAGTGCACAACATCCCAAATTAATGGATTTAGTTGTAGAAAAGAATATAAAAAAGGTTGAGAAATTTTTGAAAAATTTGAATAGTGTTAGTGAAGAAGATTTAGCTAAAATGAATAAGGAAGGAGTTTTTACTGGAAGTTATGCAACTCATCCTTTAACAAATGAGAAAATTCCAATTTGGGCAGGAAATTTTGTTCTTGCAGATTATGGTAGTGGGATGGTTATGGCGGTGCCAGCTCATGATCAAAGAGATTTTGAATTTGCTAAAAAGTATAAACTACCAATAAGGCAAGTAATAAAACAGAAAGATGAAAAAATTGGGAAAGTTTTAAATGAGGCTTATGTGGGTCCAGGCCATTTAAGAAATTCAGGGGCTTTTGATGGATTATATTATGATGAGGCTAAAGAACATATTACTATTGCTTTAGAAAATGAAAAAAAAGGTAAAAAGGCAATTAATTTTAGATTAAAGGACTGGTTGGTAAGTAGGCAGCGATATTGGGGAACTCCAATTCCTATAATTTATTGTGACGAGTGTGGAAATGTTCCTGTTTCTGAAAATGAACTTCCTGTTAAATTACCAGAAAAAGTTAAATTTGGGAAGGGTAATCCTTTAGGGAGTGTAGATAGTTGGATTAAGGTAAAGTGCCCAAAATGTGGTAAAAATGGGAGAAGAGAAACAGATACTATGGATACTTTTGTGAATAGTAGTTGGTATTACTTAAGATATTGTGATCCAAATAATAATAAAAAAATATTTGATTCAAAAAAAGTAAATCATTGGAATCCTATAGATATTTATATTGGGGGTAAGGAACACGCATGTATGCATGACATTTATATGAGGTTCTATAATAAATTTTTAAGAGATTTAGGACTTTTAAAAAATGATGAACCCGCAAAAAAATTATTTGTTCAAGGATTTATTCAAGGGGAAGATGGAAATAAGATGTCTAAATCTTTAGGTAATGTGGTTGATCCCATGAATACAATAAAAAAATATGGTGCAGATTCCTTGAGATTATTTTTAGTTTCTGTTGCAAGTCCAGATAGTAATTTTAATTGGAGTGAAAAGGGGATTCAGGGAAGTTTTAGATTTTATAATAAATTGATTGAATTTTTTAGAAATGTTAAGATTGGAAAATCTAGTAAAAAATTAGAAAGTAAATTGAATAAGGCAATAAAATTAATTGGAAATGATATTGATAATTTTAAATATAATCTTGCAATTATTAAATTAAGATTTTTATTAGATTATTTTATTAGTGAGGAGGAGATTGGAAAAAAAGATCTTGAAAAATTATTAATTATGATTAGTATTTTTATGCCCCACATTTCTGAAGAAATCTGGGAAAAATTAGAAAATAAAAGTTTTATCATTAATGCCAATTGGCCTGATTATGATGAGAAGAAGATTGATGAAAAACTTGAAATAGCTGAAAAGTCCGTTGAACAAACTATTTTAGATATAAAAAATATTTTAAATATTATAAAAGAGAAAGGTGGAGAGTCTAAAAATATTTTTGTTTATGTCTTACCTAATGAATTTGATAATTATAATCAAAAAAAATTAAGTGAAATTCTTGAAAAAGAGGTTAAAGTTTTTGCAGTTAATGATAAAGAAAAATATGATCCTGAAAATAAAAGTAAAAAATCTAAACCTGGAAAACCTGGAATTTATGTTGAATAAAAGGTTTTAAATAGTATTTTGATTTCTTTTTATAAAGAGGATGATAACATATACCCCTATTGAGATTATTGCTTGGATTTTGATTATCGTTACTGCAGTAAAGCTGTTAACAATATCTATAAATTCTGATTCTTGGTATAGATTTACTAGTAAAATTTATAGGAATAAGAGATATTCTAGATTATTTTCTTTGACATTTGCATTTATAATACTCTATTATTTATTACAAGAATTAACTATAGTTCAAATATTAGCAGTTACTTTATTTGTTTCAATGCTTCTGCTTTATGGATTTTTAAGCATAGGGGATGAATTATTAAAACTTTCTAGTAGACTATATAAAAAGTATGGAAATAATGTTCTTAGAAAATATTGGTTATACACTTTAATATGGATAGTATTAATGGTTTATGGAGCTATGGAACTTTTGAATATAAAAATTCCTTTTTAATCTTTTTTTAGAGAATTATTTTTAGAATTTAAATATTTAAATCCTTTATTAGCTTCTTTTTCTGAAAGATAGTTATCCATATTACAATCAAACTGATTGGAGAATTCTATTAGATCTTGATGGGATGGTTTTTTATTATTAATCTTTGATAATTCATTAAAAGTTTTGAAATAAGTACTTTTATCCATAATATGTTTTCCAATTTCTATTTTATCAGATTCTCTTATAACCCCTCCTTGAATTTCAGCATGGATTCCATCATGAACTCCTAAATATAATCCTGAATGAACATTTCCTACTCTTCCATAAGTTCCGATTCCACACCCAGATAATGCTAATGTTCCTGCAAGAATTGTTGATAATAATGATTTTTTCATAGTATTAAATTGATTAATAGTTTTTAAGGATTTATATTCTAAATTAGTCCTCTTCTACTGATTCAACTTTTTTATCTGTTATAAGTATATTTGCAATTTCTTCTGGCAAGTTGGCTATATCTCCTTTTTTAAAAGGTCCAACTTCATTTCCTTCTAGATCTAGAAAACTATCAGTATCATCAATGAAAACTAACATTTTGTTTTGTGGGGTTTCTATTTCTTCATTAACTCCTCTAAGTGTTTCTTCTATAGATTTATCTTCTTTTTCAATAGATTTCATTATACTATCAAAACATTCTTTTTCAATAGCGAGCATATTTTCAAAATCTCTTTTTGAAATTCCAGTCTCTGCTGCAACAAATGCAAGTTCTAATATTTTCTTTTTTCTTCTCAAAATTAACTCTTTAAATATGGCAATAGAATTTTCAAACTGCTTTTTTGTTTTTAATATAGTGTCTGAAAAATCGTCATTTTTTTTATTTGCAATTTCTTTTTTATCTTTTAAATATGCTGAAACTTCTTTAATGAAATTTTTAGGTATGGGTTGTAATTGTTCAGAATAACGCTCTTTTCTTAATGCATCGTATAATTCATTATATGTAATCATAAACGTCAGAAATGATTTTGATTTATAATGTTTGTTGTGATATTGATTTAAGTTAAATTAATTTAGTTTTTTTCATGAAATTTTTTCCATATATTTCTCTTAATTTTCCTTTTCTAGACTCTCTTTCTGTAAATCTTTTTGTTTCATCTTTATTTTTTTTATTATAAAGAAGAACTGGAACGGGATGGTTTGAATGATTTTTTAATTTACAAGGTGTTGAGTGATCGCAAGTGACTACTATTTGCCAATCATTTTCTATTGTAAGTTTTTTAAGAAAACTTAAAAAATATTCATCAATATATTGGAGCATTTTTATTTTTTCAAAAGGCTTATTATCATGTCCAGGGATGTCTGTTTCTTTAAAATGAATATAACATCCTTCAAAGTTTTTATGTTCTTTTTTTAAAATTTTTTTTGTAAATTTAATATTTTTAGATAATGAACTATAAAGATTTTTATAGACATCAATTGTTTTTAGCTTTGGAAGGGATGTCGAGTAATTCTTCATTTTAGATACTTTTGCTATGCCTATCTCTAAGGGCATTGAATTTATAGATAACCAATTTTTGTAGGATTTTATTTTTGGTATTTTTGTACCTGCACCTCTTGTAAAAATCATATTTGCGGGATAAAGTCCTTTCTTTTTTCTTTTGAGGTTTATTGGATGTTTATTAAGTATTTTGTGAGCTTGTTGTATGAAATCATTTAAGATATGAGCAGTTTCAATTGACTTTTTATTTTTATCTAAAGGTTTTGAAAAACGAAATATATTTGATTTTGTTTTAGAATATTCTGTATCAATATTAGTTATATTTTCTGAAAATTTTCCTTTTAATATTAAAACTCCCCTATGCTGGATTGTTGATTTAAATTCAAAATTACAGGGTAATTTAACTTTTTTATTTATTGCTTTTGCAAGCTCTAAAGATTCTTTAGTTGTTAGTGTTCTTCCTGCCCTTCTATCTATTACTTTTTTTGATTTAATATTTTCAATAGTTCCAATATTAATTCTAAATGCTAAGAAATTTTTTTTAAGGTTAATTCCTGCACCAATAGCTTCATAGACCCCTCTTCTACATTCTTTGGGATCATTTCCAAAAATACTTATCAATGCATTATCTGAAGCTGGAATTATTTTTTTGTCTAAGGGATACATATATCCTAGAGTTCCATTTTTAGCAAAAAAATCTAAATTAGGAGTTCTTGCAACTTCACAAGGGGTTTTATCCCTTAATGATTTTGTTGGAAGATCTGCAAGGCCATCAAATATCACCAATATTTTTTTCATATTAATTTATAGTAAAATGAGTATAAAAATTTAGTCCTAGCAATTCTATAATCTTATAAATCTTAATTTCTTATCAAAATTATGTTTGGAAAACTTAAGGAAGGATTAAAAGGTTGGTTTAAAAAATCTAAAGATAAAATTGAAGAAGAATCAGAAGTAGTTGAAACTGATGAAAGTGTTGAAGATGTAGATGAAGAAATTAAGGAAAAAAAGAAAGAATTAGAAAACATTGAAGAAACTGGGAAGGTTTTGGATGAAAAGAAAGAAGTTCTTGAAGATACTAAAGAGGAAATTAAAGAAATTAAAAAGACTTCTAAAGAAGCCCAGGAAAATATTGAAGAGGTAGACAATCAGATAGAGCTTGCTAAGGAAAAAGAGATTGAAGAAATTCCTGTTAAATTTGAGGTTGGAAAACAAAAATTTGAACCTGATTTGGATAAAATAAAAGAGAAAAAAGGAATTTTTTCTAAACTCAAATCTAAATTTGTATATAAAATTGGAGAAGAAGAATTTAATGATATTTTTGATGATTTAGAAATGTCCCTATTAGAAAATAATGTTGCTTTAGAAGCTGTTGAAGATATTAGGAAGAATTTAAAAGGAAAATTAGTTGGAAGAGAAATTCAAAAAGATAAATTAGAAGAGGAAATTAGTAATGAATTGAAGAATTCTTTGAATGAAATATTGATAGAACCTGATAATCCTTTAGATTTTATTAAACTTGCAGATAAACCTTTTAAAATTTTGTTTTTTGGAATTAATGGAACTGGGAAAACTACAACTATTGCTAAAATTACTAGTTATTTAAAGAAGGCAGGATTTAGTGTTGTTTTGGCCGCAGGAGATACCTTTAGGGCAGCCAGTATAGAGCAGATTTCTGAACATGCCAAGAATTTAGGAGTTCCGGTAATAAAGCATGACTATGGTGGGGATCCTTCTGCAGTCGGATTTGATGCAATAAAATATGCTGAGAAAAATAAAATTGATGTTGTTTTGATTGATACTGCCGGAAGAATGCATACTCAATCTAATCTAATTTCAGAAATGCAAAAAATTGCAAGAGTTACAAATCCTGATTTGAAATTATTTGTTGCAGAATCTATTGCAGGAAATGATGCTATTGAACAGGCAAAAACTTTTAATGAGGCAATAACAATTGATGGGAGTGTTTTAAGTAAGGCAGATATTGATGAAAAAGGTGGGACTATTATTAGTATAAGTCATGCTACGAGGAAGCCAGTATTTTATTTAGGTACTGGTCAAGAATATGATAAATTAGAATTATTTAATAAGCAGAAATTTATTGAGAGTTTAGGATTATAGTTAGATTTTTATATGATTAATATTGTTTTTTTATTATGATAGTAGGAATAGAAACCACTGCACATACATTTGGGGTAGGGATTGTTGATAACGGAAAGATATTAGCTAATGAGAAAGATCCTTATACTACTGAGAGTGGGGGAATTATTCCCATGGATGCGGCTGCACATCATAATGAAGTTTCTGAAATGATTTGGAATAAGGCTCTGGAGGTTGCAGGAGTGGATGAAGATAAGATTGAGGCTATAGCTATTTCTCAGGCCCCCGGGTTGCCCCCATGTTTGGTGGAGGGGATGAGGTTTGCTAAGAAAAAGGCTAAGGAGTTAGGAATTCCTATAGTTCCCGTTAATCATTGTGTCGCCCATCTTGAAATAGGAAAGATAGTGGGGGCTAAAGATCCAGTTATGTTATATGCTTCGGGAGCTAATACTCAAATAATTGCGTATGCTGAAGGTAAGTATAGGGTTTTTGGAGAAACTTTGGATGTAGGCATTGGGAATTTTATTGATAATTTTGCTAGATATTTTGATTTGGGTTTTCCAGGAGGTCCTAAGGTTGAGAAGTTGGCCAAGGAGGGTAGATATATTGAAGTACCTTATACAATTAAAGGAATGGATGTTGCATTTTCTGGTTTGTTAACCAGATTAAAGCAATTAAATGAGAAAGGTGAAAGTAAGGAAGATTTAGCTTTTTCGTTACAGGAAACTGCATTTGCAACTTTAGTTGAGGCTGCTGAAAGAGCTTTAGCTCATACTGGGAAAAAAGAATTATTATTAGGTGGCGGTGTTGGCTGTAATAGTAGATTGCAAGAAATGTGCAGGGTGATGTGTGAAGAAAGGGGGGCTAAGTTTTTTGTTCCTGAGAGAGGTTTATTGGTTGATAATGGTGCAATGATAGCTTATCTTGGAGAGATAATGTTTAATGCAGGGATTAAGGTAGAGGATGTTGATAATTTAGACATAGATTCTAGGCAAAGGACTGATATGGTTAATGTTAAGTGGAAATAGATTTGGAATTAGTAAGTTTTATAAACCCAATTCTTATCATTATTTTATGCCAATGACTATGGGAGGCTATTTTCTCTAGTTTTTGGTTAATTAAATATGAAACAAACTCAAAATGGTTTCTGTATATGAGTTAATAGAAAAAGCAAAAAAAACCGGAAAGGTCGAGAAAGGTACAAATGAAGTTACTAAGGCAGTAGAAAGAGGAACTGCAAAATTAGTAGTTTATGCATCAGATGTTGAACCTAAGGAAATTATACAACACCTGCCTATTTTATGCAAGGAAAAGAATATACCTTGTGTTGAGGCAGATAAAAAAGAAAAGTTAGGGATTTCTGTTGGTTTGGGTATTGCATGTTCAAGTATTGTAGTTATTGATGCTGGAGATGCTGAAAAAGATCTTGAAGGTTTTATGAAAAAACAAGGTGAAGTTAAGTAATTACTTAATTTTCATTTATAGTGAATAAAATGGCTAAGACACAGAAGACTAAAGATGGACAGGGAAGCTCTTCAAAAGGAGCAGATAGATTATTGGCAGGAGACGCAGTTCCTGCAGTAGTTGAATCAATTGTTGGTAGAACTGGCGCAAAGGGAGAGGTTACTCAGGTTAAGGCAAGAGTTTTACAGGGATTTGATAAAGGGAAGGTTATGAGAAGAAATGTTAAAGGTCCTGTAAGAAATAAAGATATTTTAATGTTAAGAGAGACACAAATAGAGGCTAGAAGAATTAAATCTAAATATTCAAAGGGATCAGCTTAAAATGAATTCTTATAATAATAATAGTTTTAATTCAAGAAGTTATAAACATTCTAGACAAATTAATTCTAATAAAAATAGAAGATATATAACTAAAAAAGATGAAATAAAATATTCTTCGCGGGTTTTTAATGGAAATAATCTTGAGAGTTTAAGTTTTCAAAATTTATTTAAATCTAAATCAAAGAAGAAAAAAAGATTGGAGGATAAGTAAGATGCCAACTTGTTCATTTTGTAAAAAAAATTATGAAGCTCCCAGAGGTCTAACTGTTTTTACTTTTGATGGTAGAAGTGTTTATTTTTGTTCAAGCAAATGTAAAAGAAATGCGGATTTAAAGAGAGATCCTAAGAAGGTTAATTGGATTAGAAGAGAAAAGAAGATTAAAGAAAATAAAAAAGTTATTAAACCTAAAAAGGTTAGTAAAAAAATGGAAAAAGAAGTAGAAGAGATTCCTCAAGAATCTCCCAAAACTGTTGAAGAGGCTGTAGAAGAGGCACATGATACTCAGAAAGTTGCTGAAAAAATAGAGGAAAAGTTAGAATCTGAGGAGAGCCAGGAAAAAGTTTCTGTTGATGAATCTAATAAAAAAGATTAAACTTTATAGATAAAATTTTTCTTATTATAAATTATTTCCCAATTACAATCTATTGGATTTTCTGATAATATGTAGGATATTTTGTTTTCATCTATTATTTGATTTTTGATATTGCAATCATTTGTTTCAAAAAATTTATCTAATATATTTCTGTTCCCATAAAAATAAAGTGTTGCAAGGGGTTGATGTTTTGAAATAGGATAAATTGCTGTTGAAATTTCAGGAGTTGAGATAACTTTATTTTTGATAGGTTGAGTTGAAAGAAAAGATATAGCTTCATAATTATTTTTATCTATAGTTTTGTATAGCTTTATTTGATTAGGAATAGAATAATATGAATAAAATGTAAAAGTTATAATTATGATTATTAGTATTATAGAAATAATTTTGAAAATATTTTTATCTTTTAATTTTCTTTTGATTAACTGCATTAAACTAATTGTTCCTACTGCACTTAGGAAGGGTAAGGAAAGTGCAAAATAATATAGATTTCTCTGGTAAGGAGATAAATATGAGGTTCCAGTTTGTTTAAAAATAAATATAGAGATAAGGACTGTTATTGGCCATAGAATATATATTAAATATTTTTTTAGATTTTTTTTATTTTTTGTTAAATAAAAAAATCCTATCAATGAAAGAAGATATCCTATAGGGCTATATAGCTCAAATGGAGAATTATTTTTTTCTAAAATTCCCCATCCATGTTTAAATTGTAATTGTGACAAAATATCTTCTATTGCAGGTATAAATTTTAAATGCATAATTTGCATATAGAAAATTATTCCAATTATTGGGATTAATAGGAATATTAAGAAAAATTTATATTCTTTTTTTAGATATTTTGTATTTGATAATAAGTAGATAGTTAATAATGGAATTGCAAATAGTACTGATATTGAATGTATTGGAATTAGGAAAATCATTATTGCCAATGAATAAATAATTAGTTTTTTGTTTTGTTCTTGAATTCCTTTTGAGAATAAGTAAATGTATAGATAGATGAATGGAATTGAGAAAGTTAATGGAGTGAAAAACCAAAGTCCAGTTAGATTAGCATTAGATTTAATGGATGCGAAGAAGATAATTGTTAATAATGCTATGGAGTAATTTTTAGTTTTATATTTAATTAGAAAAAATAATAAAATTGCAGTTAAGGTTATCCAGATTGCTGGGAGGAATTTGTAGATTAAGATAAGATTTGTTAAAGAGCCTAATATTAATAAGACATAGTGGAATCCTGCTTTTGCGGCAGTGATTCCTGAAGGGAGCTGATAGTTTAATTTTATTGATTCTGTTATATGGTGCCATTCATCTATATGGGTAGGATAAGGATTATCGATTCTTGGAGATAATATTAATAAGAAAATAAGTAATAGAATTGTTATTAGAATATAATTTTTCTTTATTTGCATATTAGTAACTAGTGGAGAGTTATATATAATTTTATCTTGTTGGAGATATTATTCTTTTATTTTTTTTATCCAAACTTGGTAATCTTTGTACAAGATTTTTATTTTTTCCGCATATATTTCTAAAAAATAATCAATAGCTTTTTTTGGAGGATTTTTACAGGCAATTGCTCCAGGAGATTTTGGCCACCTCATTCCTAATAGGTAGTCATCTAATGCAATGATTCCTCCTAATTTTAATATCCTGAATGATAGGATGGCATCTTCCAGAACTGTCTCTGCTTCGTGATCTCCATCAATGTATATAAAATCAAAATAACTTTTTGGAAAATTTACTAAATTTTCTTCTGCAGATCCTTTTGTAATTTCTACCTGATTTTGTTTATTTGTTTTGTATATATTAGTTATCAGTGTTTCAAATGAATTCTTTGTCCATGTTTCACCCTTGTCAAAACACCAGAGTCTTGAATCTTTGTGAGTTAGAATGTTTTCTAGCATCCAAATAGCTGACATTCCTTCGAACGATCCAATCTCTAAGAACCTGCAGGGTTTATTTTTATATTGACTTAAAAATTTTTCAAATTGGATAACTACCTTACTTTCACTTTCGTGTGAGAACCAATCTTCAGTGAATTTGTATTTATTTTTATCAATTTTATTTTTAGTTTTATAGAACATAATGCCCTTAGAAAATCTTTGTTTAAATGTTTGATTGTGATTTTTTATATTATTTACCTTTAATTATATATAACTTTTCATATAGAATTTTAAATAATCTTGGATTATAGTTTTTTTATGGTTAATGTTAATTTTTTATTTCCTGATTTGAGAGATTTAGAAAAAACAAATGTAAGGAAATGTCATTCAGCAATGTTTAGAATTTTAAGGTATTCGGATTATTTATGTAGGGAGAATAATTTAAGATATTGGATTTGCGGAGTTTGTCCTTAGAAATAATATTTATCAGAATTTTGAATAAAATGGAACAAAAGATAAATTTGGAATTGGATAGGAAGTTTATTGATACTTCTAAAAATGAGAAAACGAATGTGCGTAAATGTCATTCTGCAATATTTAGAATAATGCGGCTTTTTGACCACTTATGTAGAAAATATGATATCAGATATTGGATTTGCGGTGGAACACTTATTGGAGCTTATTATCATAAGGGGTTTAAGCCCACTGCCCATGATGCAGATTTTAGTGTAGAAGAAAAAGATTTTAAAAAGATTTTAAAAATTTTATCTGAAAATTTAATTTCTGGATTATTTGTAGAGGTCATTAATCCAATTCATTTTAGAATTCATGATTTTTCTGGTAAACAAATTGAAGGTAATTATACTTTGCGAGAAAATAATGGGGTATTTGTAGATGTTGCACTTAGTAGAATTTGGACTAATAAGACTAATCTCCATTATAAATGTCAAATGGATGCAGGTAGAGAAAGAGTTTTTGATTCCAATATTTTATTTCCATTAAAGGAATATTTGATTGAGGGACATAAATTTTTAGGCCCTTCAAAGCCAATAAAGTTTTTAGAGCAGTTTGACTTAACCCATAAAAGGATAAATTTTTATAGGAGAAAATTACCTTATTTTAAAAGATTACGTAAAAAATATGATAAGAATTTAGAAATTACAGCAGTTAATTTTATGAAATATTCTAAAAAATAGTTATTTAATAATGATTATATATATATTTAAAAGATTAGCTTTTTTTGTTTTTTCATGAATTTATTTTGTGAAATAAAGAGGATAGTAAGTTTTGGTTTAAAATTATCAATTTTTGAGTTAAAATTAAAGAATGAAGGAAAATATATTGGATTTTTTTGGTATTTGTTAGATCCTTTAATTATGTTTTTATTGTTATATTTAACTAGGGTTTTTTTTATTGGTACAGATTTTTTACAGTATCCTGCATATTTAATGCTTGGTATTTTACTATTTAATTTTTTTTCAAGATCAACTAGTCAATCACTTTCTTCAATTAGGTCTAATGCTCAAATAGTTAAATCAATAAGATTTCCAAAAGAAAGTCTTATTTTGTCAAAGGTTTTCCTAAATAGTTTTGTCCATTTTATTGAGTTGTTTTTATTTATTATTATCCTTATTTATTTTCAGTTACAATTTTTTAATGTGATTTATTATTTATTTATATTTTTGATATACTTTATTTTTACATTAGGCATATCTTTTTTATTATCTGTATATGGTACATTTATTAATGATTTCCCAAATATCTGGTCGGTATTTTTAAGAATGTTGTGGTTAGTAACTCCAATTTTTTATGTTATAGATACTATTCCAATTGGGAAAATTATTAAGCTAAATATACTTAATAATTTTTTAGAATTAGCGAGAAATATTGTAATATTTAATAAATATCCTACAGCTTTAGATTTAATGGTTATTGTGTTTTTTAGTTTAAATGTTTTTATTATAGGCTATATTGTCTTTATAAAAAATAAAGAAAGTCTTGTTGAAATAATATGAATAAGGAAAATATTCTTGAAGTGAATGGCGTGAGAAAAATTTTTAAAAAAATAGTTGGAACTGGAACTTTTTTATCATTGATTTCTAGTTTGAGATATAATAAAGAAAATATAGTTGCTTTGAATGATGTTTCTTTTTCGTTAAAAAAGGGAGAAAACTTAGGGATTATTGGTAAGAATGGATCTGGAAAATCAACCCTTTTACGCATCCTTGCAAATATTTATAAAAAAGATAAGGGCGTTATAAGAAGGAATGGTAGTTTAACTTATATATCTGGATTTACGTATGGTTTAAAACGTCAGATGAGCGTAATTGATAATATATATATTTTAGGATATTTTTTAGGCTTAACAAGAAAAGAAATTTCAAAGAGAGTTTTTAAGATTATTGACTTTGCTGAACTTGGCAACCATACCCATACTCCTATTTATCAATTATCAAGGGGAATGATGAATAAGTTAGGATTTTCAATTTATATCCATTGTATTAGTTCCAATAAGCCAGATATTATTCTTATTGATGAAGCTATTTCTACAGGGGTTGATTACAAATTTCAGAAAAAGATTATCATTAAGATGCGAGAATTACTCAATAGTGATTCAAGTGTTATTTTGGTTAGTCATAATTTACATATAATTAAAAAATATTGTGATAGGGTTCTTTGGATTGAGAAGGGGTCAGTTGTAAAAATAGGAACGCCTTCGGACACTGTTTATGATTATCTGGATTATTTGAAGATTGATTTTTAAAATTTATTTTTGAATATTTCTAAAGCTTTTTCTTTTTATAAATTTGTAAAATTTATATTCTCTAGAATTTTTAATGATCCTTTGTGTTTCTTTTGAAATTAATTTCTTTTTACAATAATACTTATATCCCTTATTATTACTAATATTGCTTTTATTCATTTTTTTATAATTATGATTAAAATATCTTTTAAAAAAATACCTTAGATCTTTATTATTAAATATGCCAATATAATCTAATTTTTTCCAGTATTTTGGAATTATGCTATGTTTATTATCTGGTAATCCCTTTATCAATGCGTTTCTTATATATTCATCTAAAGTATATGGATAATTTTTACCTTTAAATTTGAAATATGCTGAACACAATCTATCTCCGGGATGCCTTATAAACATAAACATAAAAAAACCTTTATTTTTATACTTATAAAATATTTCTTCATTCCAATTTTCTTTGTGATTGTGAACAAAAAATTTGTTGTTATTTGACTTATTTAGAATTTTTATTAATTCTTTATAACTCCAATCTATGTTTTTTGTTTCATCATGCGCATTAAAGAATTTATATCCATAATTATTTAACACATAATTTTTTAGATAATAATAGGTAGAGGTTCCTCCTGAACGAGCTATATGAATAAATCCAATATTTTTACCGATTGCATTATTTTTAATATTGATATTGTATTTGAGATTTGGAATATTTGAAATATTAGTATCAAACTTTTTTGCTATATTTTTCCAGAGATGATTTTTTGTAATATATTCAATTGCATTTTGACCCATTATTGCGAGATCTGTTTTGTCCAGTTTTTTATATTTTTCTAATATTTTCTCTTCAAGGTTTTTATTTTGTTTTATTTTTATTGTGCAATTATTTGGAAAATTTTTGTTTTCAGGCAAGTCTGAAATAATGCAAGGTATCCCGCAGCTTAATATTTTTAATAATGAAGCAGATGTTGCGCCAGTTGAGGGATATCTAAGATTAATTGCAATATCACTTGAATAGATATATTCCATAGCTTTTTTGTGAGATATATGTCCAAGAAGTAATACATTTTTATTTAATTCTAATTTTTCAATAATTTTTTTGACATCA
>Ga0315338_1001763_pt1 | contig 24639 bp, 18 predicted proteins | sample ASW8metaG_FD_204518 | JGI IMG/M metagenome (GOLD analysis project Ga0315338, IMG submission 204518) | Ammonia-oxidizing marine archaeal communities from Monterey Bay, California, United States - ASW #8 | ecosystem: Environmental > Aquatic > Marine > Coastal | place: USA: California | collected... | reverse complement strand
ACGGTTCGTGAGCGCGGACGCACCGGTGGCGGAGCTGACGCCAACAGACGCGGCGGCGGAGCTGGCCAGACTCGCCGCCGAGATCGCTCATCACGATCGGCTTTACTATGTCGACAACGACCCCGGTATCGATGATGCGAAATACGACGCCCTGCGCCGCCGCAACACCGAGATAGAGGTGCGCTTCCCCCAACTCGTGCGTGTCGACAGCCCCTCCGCGAGGGTGGGAGCGCCCCCGGCCGAGGGTTTCGCCAGGGTGGCTCACCGTCAGCCCATGCTATCGCTCGACAACGCCTTCGGACCTGATGATGCACGTGATTTCGTCGCTCGGGTCGTGCGTTTTCTTGGGCTCGACCCGGAGGCGCCGATCGACCTGGTTGCGGAGCCCAAGATCGACGGCCTGTCGGCGGCACTGCGTTACGAACGCGGCGTGTTCACCCTCGGTGCGACACGGGGCGACGGCTTCGCGGGCGAGGATGTGACGGTGAACTTGCGGACCGTTTGCGGTGTTCCGCTCAGACTGGACGGGGAGAACCTGCCCGCGGTGTTGGAAGCGCGGGGAGAGGTCTATGTTCGCCACGAGGATTTTCAGGCCCTCAACCGCGCCCAAGAGGAGGCGGGCCGCGCACCCTATGCCAACCCGCGCAATGCCGCCGCCGGCAGCCTGCGACAGCTCGATTCAACCATCACTGCCAGCCGGCGGCTGAATTTCTTCGCCTATGGCTGGGGTGAGGCAAGCGCCCTGCTGGCGGATTCCCATTGGGGGATGCTCGCGGCGCTGCGCGGCTGGGGATTCGTCACCAACCCGCTAGCGCGGCTGTGCGTTACCCTGGACGACGCCCTCACAGTCTTTGACGAGATTGAGGCTGAGCGTGCCCGCTTGCCCTACGACGTCGACGGTGTCGTTTACAAGGTTAACCGATTGGACTGGCAGGATCGGCTCCGTACAGTGAGCCGCTCGCCACGCTGGGCGATCGCGCACAAGTTTCCCGCTGAACGAGCGCGCACGGTGGTGCAACGGATCACCATTCAGGTCGGGCGCACCGGGACGTTGACGCCGGTAGCGGAGCTCGCGCCGGTGACCGTGGGCGGCGTAGTCGTTCAGCGCGCGACCCTGCACAATGAAGACGAGCTGACGCGGAAGGACGTTCGCGAGGGCGATACCGTTGTCGTCCAACGAGCGGGCGACGTGATTCCGCAGATTGTCTCCGCCATCGCCGAGAAGCGGCCGGCGACGGCGAAGCCGTTCGTATTTCCCCGCACGTGTCCCGAGTGCGGTAGCTACGCTGTGCGCGAGATCGACCCCAAGAGCGGCAAACTCGTGGCGGCGCGCCGCTGTACCGGCGGTCTGATTTGCCCCGCCCAGGCCGTCGAGCGATTGCGTCACTTCGTCTCGCGTGATGCTTTCGATATCGTGGGGCTTGGCGAGAAGCAGATCCTCGCGTTCTGGCGCGACGGTCTCATCACGCGGCCGGGCGACTTGTTTCGGCTGCAGCAGAACGATGGCGAACTGCGCCTGGCTGAGCGCGAGGGTTGGGGCGAGACATCGGTCGCCAGTCTGTTCGCGGGGATCGCCGCGCGCCGGTCCGTCTCCTTCGACCGGTTCCTCTATGCGCTGGGTATCCGTCACGTCGGGCAAACCACCGCGAAGTTGCTGGCGCGCAACTATGGCTCACTTGAAACATTCCTCCGCTCGATGAACGAGGCGCGTGACGCGGATAGTGCGGCCTACGCTGAACTTTTGGCGATAGACGGAATTGGCGAGGTGGTCGCCCGAGCTCTCGTCGAGTTCTTCGCGGCGCCACACAACGACGAAGTCATCGCCGAACTTCGCGGCGTCCCGCTCCAGGTCACCGACTACGACGCGCCGACGATCGCGTCGCCGATCGCGAACAAGACGGTGGTTTTCACCGGCACGATGGCGGCGATGACTCGCGGTGAAGCCAAGGCCCGGGCCGAGGGATTGGGTGCCAAGGTCGCCGGCTCGGTGTCAGCCAAAACCGACTATGTCGTGGCCGGCGCGGACGCGGGCAGCAAGGCGCGCAAGGCCCAGGAACTCGGGCTAACCGTACTGAGCGAGCCCGAGTGGCTCGAGTTGATCGGGAACCAACGGGACCTTATTGGCGGGTGATGGCCGCGGTCGCGTCAGCGAGCCAGGCGGCAGTTTCCACGTCGAGTAGTGGGCTCAGCGTGTTGCGTACGTCCGCATGATAATCGTTGAGCCAGGTGATTTCGTCGTCCGTGAGGAGCGAGGGTTCGACTAGCGCCAGATCGATCGGCGCCTTGGTCAACGTTTCGAAGGCGAGGAACGTCTTCTCGGCGCCTTCGATCGGCGGCGCCGTGGTCACGGCCACCAGGTTCTCGATACGGATACCGTACGCGCCGGTCTTGTAGTAGCCGGGCTCGTTGGAAACGATCATGCCGGGCTTGAGCGCCACCGGGTTGGGAATCTTCGAGATGCGCTGCGGCCCCTCATGCACGCTCAAGTAGCTGCCGACGCCGTGGCCGGTACCATGATCGTAGTCGAGGCCGACTTGCCACAGGTGCATACGCGCGAGGGTGTCGAGCTGCGAGCCTGTCGTACCCGCGGGGAATTGACATGTGCCGAGCGCTATATGGCCTTTGAGAACGCGGGTGAAGTGGTCGCTCTGTTCGGCGCTTGGCAACCCGATGGCCACGGTGCGGGTTACGTCGGTGGTGCCGTCGAGGTACTGGCCCCCGGAGTCGACAAGGAACAGGTTACCCGACACGAGTGGGCGGTTGGTGGCTGGGGTGGCCATGTAGTGCACGACGGCGCCGTTGGCGCCGAAGCCAGAGATGGTGTCAAAGCTGAAGCCGCGAAAGTGGTCATTCTCGGCGCGGAAGTCCCCGAGTTTGGCTGCAGCGGATAATTCATCGAGGCAGCCGCCGGGAGCTTCGCGCGCCAGCCAGGCGAGGAAGCGGGTGAGCGCCGCGCCGTCGCGAATGTGGGCGTTGCGGATGCCTTCGAGCTCGACGGTATTCTTGCAGGCCTTCGCGATCGCGCACGGATCGGCCGCACGGACGATGTTCGCGCCTGACGCCGAGAGGTTGTCGATGGCCCAGCTCGCGGCGGTCGCGGCATCAATCTGGACGCGCTTGCCAGCGGCGCCGAGCCGATTCAGCGCCACGGCAAGTTCGGCAGGCGCATGCACCGCCACCTCGTTGCCAAGATGGCTGGCGAGGTCGGGCACCAGCTTGCGCTGATCGATGAACAGGTCGACCGTGCCGTCGGCTAGCAGAATTGCGAACGACAGCGGTAGCGGTGTGTTGGGAACGTCGGTGCCGCGAATGTTAAGGAGCCAAGCGATCGAATCCGGCATCGTCAGAACGGTGGCGTCGGCATTGTTCGCTGTCAATTCGGCGGCCATGCGGGTGCGTTTGTCGGTGGTGCTTTCGCCGGCAAACGACTGGTCATGCGCGACGACGGGCCCGAGTGGCAGGGGCGGCTGATCTAACCACACGGCGTCGATCGGGTTGCCCTCGCAGGCGACGAGGCTGCCGCCCACCTTATCGCAGGCGGTGCGGTAGCGCTGGACCTCGCCTTCGGTGTGGAGCCAGGGATCGTAGCCGAGGCGCTCTCCTGTCCTCAGGTGGGCGGCGATCCAATCCTGCGGCAGAGACTCGGTGACGTGGTGGGGCGTCAGCACGTCGGTGTCGACCTGATCTCGGACCTGCAGCGTATAGCGGCCATCGACGAAGATGGCGGCCTGCTCGGATAGTATGACCGCAAGCCCAGCCGAGCCGGTGAATCCCGTGAGCCAGGCTAGGCGCTGGGATCGCGCGGCAACGTACTCACCTTGGTGCTCGTCACCCCGCGGCACGATGAAACCTGCGAGGTCGCGCCGTGCCAGTTCGGTGCGCAGGGCGGCAGCTCGGGTGGCGGTGAGGGCTGGCTCGGGTCTTGAAGTAGCGATGCGCGCCGCCTGCCTGTCGATCAACGTCCACAATTCGCCCGCCAGTTCAGCATCGGCGTCGGGTGCAAGCAGGTCGAGCCAGCGAACGTCCTCGACGTCGGCAGGCAGCGCGGCGGCGGCAAGGCCAGCGGCGATATCCGTGATCTCCTGCAGCGAGCGGGTTAGCCCGGCTGCCGCCAATCTTGTGGCTAAGGTTTTGCCGCTCCGGCCCCCAGCATCGTAATTCTTTGTCATGATTTCATCCCGCCAAAGGGATCAAGGCGTGGGGCGCTGCCATCGCGACCGCCGCTGATGGTCAAAAATTGTTCGTGAACGTATTGCACAACCGGTCCGGCGAGCCAACATCGATAAGTACGAAGTTGGGGAAGATCGAGATTAGAAGAGGCAATGAGGTCAGCCTACGCCGCTAGTATCGAGGATGATCGTCCGGGCTTGAATTGAGCAGGTGATGTGCTTTGCGGCAGTGCCGGTGCGTCTATGGTGCCGCTTGCGGCATCGGGCGCTGGCGCGACGCGAGCTTGGGGTGTTGCAACGCTATATTCTTTCAGATATCGGACTGACCTGCGGCACCGCGCTCGCCGCAGCCAACGGGCATTCGCCGGCGCACGCCGTCCCCATTGGCGACCAAGTGCCGTTTTGCTCGGCCGCTTGAGCGGAGGACTAACGTCTCCCACTCTCCGTCAGTGATGCGGCTCTCCAGTCGAAGGCCAAGAGCAACGTAGCGCGCGATCACCCTTCGCGCCTGCCGACGCAATAGGCCCGAGAGGATTACTCGGCCATCGCCGGTCAAGTGACGCGCGACCGCTGGCGCCATGACGATGATCGGCCCCAACAGCAGGTTCATGACTATCAGGTCGTAGGGCCCGTCGCGCGAGACGGCACATGCGCCGAAGCCGTCGACTTCTCGTATTTGAACCCATCCGGCCAGCTCATTGCGGGCGATATTGCGCCGCGCGACATCGACCGCCAGCGGATCGTTGTCGCCGGCGATGACATGCGCCCGAAAAAGCTGTGCCATAGCCATCGCCAGCACGCCGGTGCCGGTGCCAATGTCGAGGGGGCGGCGGTAGGCTCGAGAGTGCGCGAGTCTCTCGATCGCCATGAGGCAGCCGCGTGTGCTTTCGTGACCACCCGTACCGAAGGCGGCGCCCGCGTCGATGCACAGTGATGAGGGACCGCCGATGGGGGGGTGATGCGAGCCCCGGATCCGAAATCGACCAACGCGAATAGGCGGAATAAGGTCAAGAGAACGTTCGACCCATCCTTCGGCCGGTAGCCAGGCGATATCCGCTTGGGGCGACCCGATGCCGATGCGAACGGCCGCGACGTTGATTAGGGCTCGTAGGTTAGCAGGGTTCGGCCGCTCAGGCATGATCGCGCTGACGAGGCACCGACCGTGCGCCGCCGGACCCACGGGGAACACCGATAGCGCCAGAGATTGAGCCTCGATCACTGATTCGAACTCCGGCACCGCCGCTTCGGGAACCGTAAACTCGACGCGCCAGACGCCGGCACCGATCTTGGCGGGGTGGGGCCGATCAGGTGAGTTCAACGAAAGAGTCGATCACCCGCTTGGACCCGGCCTTTTCGAAGTCGATCTGTAAGCGGTTGCCGTCGACGGCGGCGATATGCCCGTAGCCGAATTTTTGGTGGAAGACTCGCATGCCCGACTTGAACTCTCCGGAGGGCTTGTCCGTGAACTCCTGCCCGCGGTGACGACCCTCAAGCACGAGTCCAGCCGATGTGACAGGGCCATAGCGGCTGGCACGGCGACCCATCGCCGGACGCTCGACCGTTTGTTCCTCAGGTCCGCGCGCGCTTCGACCGTAGAGACCAAGCTCGGAGACGTGGTTGATATGCTCGGCCGGCAGCTCATCGACAAAGCGTGAGGGGGCGCTCGATTGCCAAGAGTTGTAGATTCGCCGGCTCGCGGCGTAAGACACATAAAGCCGTTTGCGCGCGCGGGTGAGGCCGACGTGCGCAAGGCGGCGCTCTTCCTCCAGCCCGGCCGTGCCGCTCTGATCGAGCGCGCGTTGGTGCGGGAAAAGCCCTTCCTCCCACCCCGGCAGGAAGACGGCGTCGAACTCAAGCCCCTTGGCGCCATGGAGCGTGACCAGATTCACGGCATCCCCGCTGGCGTTGGCTTCGTTATCCATGACCAGACTGACGTGGTCGTGAAAGGCGGTCAGGGTCTCGAATTCCTCGGTCGCCGTGACTAGCTCCTTGAGGTTGTCGAGCCTGCCCGGCGCGTCGACCGTTCCGGCTCTCTGCCATTTCTCGGTGTAGCCCGATTCATCGAGCACGATTTCGACCAGGCGCGGAATCGCGGTGTTGCCTGCCATGCCGCGCCAACGGGCGAACGAGTCGAGAAGGCCGCGGAGCGCTCGGCGCGCTTGAGGGCGAATCTCATCGGTTTCGGTGAGCGACCATGCCGCATCGTAGAGCGAGCGCCCTTCGGCGCGCCCGAGTCGATGGAGTAATTGCATCGTCGCGTCGCCGATGCCGCGCTTTGGCACATTGGCGATACGCTCAAAGGCGAGATCATCGTCGGGCTGATAAACGACCCTCAGGTAGGCAATGGCGTCGCGGATCTCCTGCCGCTCGTAAAAGCCCACACCGCCAATGATGCGGTAGGGAATGTCGAAGGTGAGAAAACGATCCTCGAACTCGCGAGTCTGGAAGCTGACACGGACCAAGATGGCGATCTCGTTGAGAGCCTGGCCGCGACGCTGCAAAGCCTCGATCTCCTCGCCGACAACGCGCGCCTCTTCATCGGCATCCCAAAGGCCGCGCACAGATATCTTCTCGCCTTCGTCGCCGTCGGTCCACAGGGTCTTGCCGAGCCGCCCCTCGTTGTGCGCGATCAGGTCGGACGCGCAAGCCAGAATGTGTGGTGTCGAGCGGTAGTTGCGCTCGAGCCGAATGACGCGGGCCCCGGGAAAGTCGTGCTCGAAGCGCAGGATGTTGCCGACCTCGGCGCCACGCCAGCCGTAGATCGACTGGTCGTCATCGCCGACACAGCAGAGGTTTCGGCGTTCCTGCGCGAGGAGCCGAAGCCACAGGTACTGGGCGACGTTGGTATCTTGGTACTCATCGACCAGGATGTACTTGAAGCGCCGCTGATACTCGGCGAGTAGGTCGGGAGTGGCGGTGAATAGCGTCAGGCAGTGGAGGAGCAGGTCGCCGAAGTCGACCGCGTTAAGCGCCCGTAACCGTGCCTGATAGGCCTTGTACAACTCCAGGGATTTGCCCATCGCGAACTCACCCGCATCGCCGGGTTTGACCTGCTCGGGCCGCAGCCCCTTGTCCTTCCACCGGTCGATGATGCCGGCCAGAGCGCGCGACGGCCAGCGCTTCTCGTCGATGTTGGCCGCCTGCAGAAGTTGTTTGAGAAGCCGCAGTTGATCGTCGGTGCCAAGGATCGTGAAGCTGGACTTGAGGCCAACCAGCTCGGCGTGGCGGCGGAGAATGCGCACGCCATTGGCGTGGAAGGTGCCGAGCCACATGCCTTCGATGCGGCCCCCGACCAATGCGGCGACCCGGTCTTGCATTTGGCGTGAGGCTTTGTTGGTAAAAGTGACGGCGAGGATCTGGCTCGGCCATGCCAGCTGGCCGTGGAGGATGTGGGCGATCCGCGTTGTCAAGACCCGAGTCTTGCCTGTTCCCGCGCCGGCTAGCACCAGGAGCGGTCCTTCGGTCGCCTCCACGGCCTCGCGTTGCACGTCGTTCAGGTGCTCGAGGTAAGGTGGCGCTAGCGCGTCGCCATGACCCAGCGAACCGGGCGTGGACGGCGCGTAGTCGGCGATGTCGAAGGGGTCGGATGCGGTCACGATCCCATCATACCACGTGCCATCACGGCTGCGGTTTAGCCCCATCGTGGGGAGGGCGCTTGCTGCACCATCAACGCGCGATTTTGCTCGCTGGCGTCTCATCGTCGGTGTGGTCATCGAAGACGATCGTCCTGAGATCGGAGAGCGACAGGGTGCCGGCCAAGCATCCCCGCGGGTAGCACATGACGAACAGGTCTTCGCTGGATATATTCCGAGCAGGTTGCGAATGTCGATCAGCAGCATCGTTTCGGGAGTGACTCCGAAATCCTCGTTCATGTGCTGGCGCACCGACGCGTGGCGTAACAGGCTGGTGGCACCGCCGGCGCGCAAATCGAGCCCGGCCCAGCGTAACTGCCAGCTGTAGAACGGCGCACCCGCCGGCCATGGCGTCGACGAAGAGCGCCGGGCTGAACACTCCACCACCGAAGCGACAACCGAGCGTGACCGCCGTCGCTGCGAGCTTAACGGCGACCAGCGTGAGCAGAAGCCACAAGGAAAGGTCGCCCTGCAGGCCTGAGTCGGTTGCTTGGTAGCCAACGCCGAGCATCTCGGGGAACTCGAGAGCGATCGCTCCGACGATCAGACGGCCGCACATCGGTCGAGCCGCAAGCGCGGGACGCCATCATCGACCAGCATGAACCCGCGCGTCATTGCCAACGCTACAGCCGCGCATAGAACCCGAGAACAATGAAGGCGGGGAACTCAAGAATCGAAACCAGAACGTGATCGGGTATGACGAAGGCCCGGTAACCGCCGTAGTAGCTCCGCGAGACGATGGTTCCGGCGACCGAAGCAATGACGACCGGTGCGAACGCCGGCAGAGCGTAGTGGCTGATCACGACCTCGATCGCGAAGAACATGCGGGCGAGCGGCGCGTTGGACGAGGCCGCCACCCCACAGCCTAGAAGGGCTAGCGACAGCGACGGGTTGAGCCGCAACAGGCGTGCGGCCTGGGCGGCGAGGGTGGCGCCAGGTGGACCATCGGTCCTTCGCGCCCGGCCGAGGCCCCGACACCGAGGGAGGCGGCGCTGATAACCGTCGCACTGATGCCTTGGACAAAGGGCACACGCCCGTCCTTGACCGCACCGGCCTCATTCACCTGTGCGACCCCAAGTGGCGCCCGCTCTGGAAATACGAAGTCTATGAACAGACCGATGAGTAGATAGCCCTCTCCGGGGACTAGTAGCAAGTGCCATCACGTAAGCCCGCCGGCCAGGGTTTGCACTTGCACCAAGGGCGAGCCGAACGCGGTCAGTTGGATCAAGCGAAGGAGCTCACAAAAACTAATGGCCGCGCCGCCGACGATGCCGACGACTACAGCTAGCCCTCACAGGACGAGATGCTCGTTGCCGGTGAGACGATGCGCTACCTCGCGGAGGACGAGAGGAGGGGAGAAGCCCATGACGCATTAGCTGGCGGGTTCGGCGGCGCCTAACAAGCCGCGCTTCAGTTGCACCGCCCGATCGAGCCCTCGGTGCACACCGTCTGGCCGTCGCTCCAGGTCGCGCCGGATAGGTCGGCATTGAGCAGATCTGCACCAGTCATTCGCGCCTCGGTCAGATCGGCGCCACGCAGGATGGCGCGGAACAGGCGGGCGCGACGCAGGTCCGCGCCCCGGAACGAAGCCCCCGCCAGATTGGCCTTGGTAAAGTCCGCCTCGTTTAGCCGGGCCTTGTCGAAGCGCGCGCCGGCGAGGTTGGCGGTGATGAATTTGGCGCGGCGGCCGTCGATCTCGGTAAAATTGCTGCCGGAGAGGTCGGTGCGGTTGAATCGCGCGTCACGCAGCCGGCCATTCGAGACATCAGCACCAGCGAGGTTTGTTTCCTCGAAATAGCATCGAGACCAGTCGACGCCCGGTCGGGCGGGGTCTGTGCAGGCGGCTTGGGCGCCGGCGGCCCCGAGCCCCAGGACCGAGGCCAGCACGAGCAAACTCGGGAGCAGGGCGCGAGGCATCACCGATCAGTCCGTGGCACGGCGAATACCGATGGTGCGACCGGCAAGTTTCGGAGTCGGCAGCGCGCTATGCGCCGCCTTCAACGCGCCCAGCGTGGCGAGAACGTCGGCGGGGAACGGGGCCGAGCGGCGACTCTCCATATCGACGTGGATTGTAAGGAACTCCAACGCTGCTGCGTGGTATCCCTTGTCGCGGTGGAACATGTCGCAGTACCAGTGGATGCGCTTGGTGTCGAACTCCAGTAGCTGACCGGCGAACCGGAGAGGGTCGCCTTGCTGCACTTCCTGTAGGTAGTTGATGTGGCTCTCCAGTGTGAAGGTGGAGCACCGGTGGGCGGACATATATGCCTGGCCGAGCCCGATGAGGTCATACAGCCTGTCTGTAGCGTAGTCGAACGCCAGCACATAATAGGCGACGTTCATGTGGCCGTTGTAGTCGATCCACTCTGCGCGGACATGATCGTCGCCCAGATCGAGCGGCGCCGCGAAGTCGTCCGGTGCGCTCACGCCTCGTCCTCGTAGAGCCCATGGGCGCGGTGCCAGTCCTCGATGCTGTCGGCACCGTAGCCAGCGAAGGTCTTGTCCTTGTGGCCGGGTCGCGGGCGCGGAACCCACCCCGCCGCGGAATCGAGCATGATGTGCACGCTCTCCGGTGCTGGCGGCAGCTCGGAATCGATGGCGGACGCGAAGGGATGGATAAGTTCGGGCCAGTGCGGGTCCCACAGCCAAAGCGCGCTGCCGCAGCGGCCGCAAAAGCGGCGCTGAGCTTTGCTCCGTTCCCCGTCGATGGTTGCCTGGTAGACGCGCGTATGGCGCCGGCCTCGCACCGTCAACGTCTCGTTGTCACCCATGAGATTGACGGCGTAGCCACCGCCGCCTGCGGTCTTGCGACAGATCGAGCAGTAGCAGAGCATGAAGGGGCATGGGGTGCGGGATAGGACCGAGAATCGGACGGCCCCGCAATGGCAGGACCCCTGAAGCTGCATAGACCGAGATTCCTTACGTATCTTGGATGCTCTTGTATACGATGTCCGGGCCGGCTTTCCTACCGGTGCTAGCCGAAACCGAGGCGTGTGATGAGTGACGCAGCCATCGCTATCGATGCAGTGACGACCGAGCTTCGAGCGCTTCTGGGCGAGCGGCTGTCGACCGTGGAGGCTGTGCGGGCACAACATGGCAGAGACGAGTCGTTTCACGCGCCCCATGAACCCGACGCCGTCGCCTTCGCGAGGTCGACGGCGGAGGTGGTAGAGATCGTCAAGATTTGCGCGCGGCACGGGACGCCCGTGATTCCCTTTGGCACCGGCACTTCGCTCGAGGGCCACGTCGCGGCGTTAGAGGGCGGGGTGTGCCTCGACGTCAGCGGCATGAATGAGATCCTTGCCGTCAACACGGAGGATCTCGATGTCATCGTTCAGGCGGGCGTGACGCGCAAGCAGCTCAACCAATACCTGCGTGACACCGGATTGTTCTTCCCAATCGATCCGGGGGCCGACGCCTCGCTCGGCGGCATGGCGGCGACGCGGGCCTCAGGCACCAACGCGGTGCGCTACGGCACGATGCGCGATAACGTGCTCGGATTGACCGTAGTATTGCCCGACGGGCGGACGATTCGCACGGCGCGTCGGGCCCGCAAGTCGTCGGCCGGCTACGACCTGACGCGCCTGTTCGTGGGCTCGGAGGGGACGCTCGGGGTCATCACGGAGGCGACGCTGCGAGTTTACGGGATTCCTGAGGCGATCACCGCCGCCGTGTGCTCGTTCGCGACCCTGGACGCGGCGGTCGATACTGTGATTCTGACCATTCAGTCGGGCGTTCCGATTGCCCGCATCGAGCTGCTCGACGATGTGATGATGGATGCGACCAACCGATTCTCGAATTTTAACTTTGCCGTGGCGCCAACCCTATTTCTCGAATTCCACGGGACCGAGGCGGGCGCGAACGAGCAGGCGGAAATGGTCCAGGCGATCGCCCGCGATCACGGCGGCGACGATTTCCGTTGGGCCCATCGGCCCGAAGATCGCAACAAGCTGTGGCAGGCTCGCCATGACGCCGCCTATGCCGCCAAGGCGTTACGCCCGGGTTGCCACATGTGGCCGACCGACGTATGCGTGCCGATCTCGCGGCTAGCCGAGTGCATCGCCGAGACCAAGGCGGACATCGATGCCTCCTACCTGCTCGCGCCGATCGTCGGCCACGTCGGTGACGGCAACTTTCACCTCACGTTCCTGGTCGACATCGATCAGCCCGATGAGATCGCCGAGGCCAACCGCATCAACGAGCGGCTGGTCACCCGGGCGCTGGCAATGGATGGCACCTGCACCGGCGAGCACGGGGTGGGCTATGGTAAGATTGACTTCCTCGCCGCCGAGCACGGCGAGGGCATCAGCGTCATGCGGGCGCTAAAAACCGCTATCGACCCCCAGAATATTATGAATCCTGGCAAGATCTTGCGCGTCTAGCCAACGCCGCGCGGGCGCCGTTAGACGCTCGGCCGCGCGGCGTTGACGCGCCACCGTGCCGGCGCGCGGCGCGATGACAGGCGCTACAGCGTCAGTTCGATCTCACCCAGCCGCTTGGTGAGTTTGCGGTTCTCGCCGTAGTCGACCGGCACGGCAATGATCGCCGGGCCTTCTTGCTGGAACGCCTCGGCCAGGGCGCCAGGGAGTTCTTGCGCCGAGGTTAGCGTGCGGCCCCAAGCGCCGAAGCTCTTCGCCAACATCGCGAAGTCTGGATTGGTGAAAGCCAGATCGGAGTGCTTGCCGTCGAACTGGTTCTGTTGTTTCCACTTGATTAGGCCGTACTCGCCGTCCAGCCAGATCATGGCGACTACGTTCAGCTTCTTGCGAACGGCCGTCTCGATATCCTGCACGTTCATCATGAAGCCGGCATCGCCGTTGATCGATAGTACGTGCCGATCGGGATGGGCAATCTTCGCGCCGATCGAGCCGGGGAACGCGAATCCCATCGAGCAGAAACCATTGGAGATAAGGCAGGTATTGGGCTCGTCGCACTGGTAGTAGCGCGATATCCACATCTTGTGCGCGCCGACGTCCGACAGCACGATGTCGGCCGGACCCATGAACTCGCGAACATCCCAGAGAATTTTCTGGGGTTTCATGGGAAAGCCCTTGTCGTCCTTCTCCATCGCGAAATCGTCCAGAATCGTCTGGCGCAACGGGGCCCAGTCCTCGATCTTAAACAGAGGAAGCTTGTTGTCGGGGTCGTAGCGACGGTTGAGCTCCTCGTTCATCTGCCACAGCGCATCGGCGACATCGGCGACGACATCGACCGCGACCGGGTAACTCTCGTCGACCTCGGCCGGCAGGAAGTCGATGTGGACGATCTTCTTGCCTTCCGCCTTATTCCAATGCTCGGGGCTGTATTCGACCAGGTCGTAGCCGACCGCGATGACGACATCGCAGCTGTTGATAGCGGGGACGATGTGGTCCTTGCCCTGGAGGCCGATGGTGAGAAGGCTGTAGCGACCGGTGCGCGGGATGGCGCCTTTGCCCATGAAGGTATTCACCACCGGGATGCCTGTCTTCTGAGCAAATCGTAGGAGTTGCTTGGCGGCACGCTTACGCACCGCGCCGTTGCCCGAGAGGATGATCGGCTTTTTGGCGGCGGCGATGACATCAATGGCCTGCGCCACCGCCTTGTAGTCGGCCGCCGCGCGGCGGGTCGTGTAGACAGGCATGGGCGTAGCGTTGGTCGTTTTCTTGGCGAGATCCTCCGGCAACTCGATCACGCAGGCACCCGGTTTTTCCGACTCGGCGATCTTGAACGCCTTGCGCACCATCTCCGGAATGTTGCGTGCGTTGCTCACTCGTTCGGCCCACTTCGAGATCGGCCGGAACATGGCGACCGAATCCATGTTCTGGTGACTCTCCTTGTGCAACCGATCGGTGCCCGCCTGCCCAATGATAGCCACAACCGGAGCGCGATCCATATTGGCATCGGCGACGCCGGTGACCAGATTTGTGGCGCCGGGACCCAATGTAGCGAGGCAGACGCCGGTCTTTCCCGTCAACCGGCCATAGGTGTCGGCCATGAAAGCAGCCGCCTGCTCGTGGCGACACAGGACAAACTCGATCGGGCTGTTGATCAGCGAGATCATGACATCGGCGTTCTCCTCGCCGGGAATACCGAAAATGTGAGTGACACCCTCGGCCTCTAGACAACGGACGAACAGATCAGAAGCTTTCATGACGCGGATTACCTGGTTGTGGTGGCGCGATGATAGGGACTTGACGGGACTCAGGAAAAGTAGAGAAACGGCTGCCGCGCATCGCTGCCGGCTGGCGTGGTGATGCTGTTAGCCCTCCTTGGGCGGGCCCTCCGGCTCCTCGGTCCGTTTGCCGTCGAGGGTCTGATCGTGGCGCAATGCGTCAGTCTTGCTCGCCACTCGTCCCTTCTTGGTGCGGCTGGACTTGGCGCGATCCTCAGTGGCGCGCTCATCGCGCTCCTTCTTCTCGCGATATTTGTTCAGATTAACGACTTTGCCCATGGGCGCCAGTTGCAGCCGAGAAGGCCTTTCTGCCAAAAGGGAGAGTGAACTAGGTTAGCCGAAACGGGCCGCGTATGAAATGTCTGGATCGGGGGAGGTGCCAAATCGCAGCGTCGCCGGGTCGCCATGAAGAAGTGTAGGAAATGCGGCGTATCCTGATTGTTCTGGCCGCGTTGGTTGTTTTGCTCGTGGTCGCGGTGTTGGTGGTTCCCAGCCTGATCGATTGGAATCAGTACAAGTCCGACATTACGGCCGAGGTCGAGGCTCAAACCGGTCGGCGGCTGGCGATCGAGGGTGATCTCGACCTTACAATACTGCCAAGCCCAGCACTTTCGGCCGCCGGCTTGCGGCTCAGCAATGCCGAGGACGCGCACGTCCCCGACATGGTGAAGATCGAAACATTAAAGGTCGAGATAGCCTTCTGGCCCCTCCTCGGTGGCGAGGTCAAGGTTGACCTCGTCCGCCTCATCGGGCCCACCGTGGCGCTCGAGATCATGCCCAATGGACGTGGGAACTGGTTGCTGGATTCTAGTGACTCGCCCGCGCTCGCTGGAGAGCGAGAGGGGACGGGCGCTGTCGACGAGATCTTGCCCTTTCGCCTCGATCGGCTCGAGATCGAGGGCGGTGCCGTGACACTGCTCGACGCAAGCGGCGTAACGCGTGGCATAGAGAGTCTTGACGCTTTGCTCACTGCCGAATCCCTTGACGGGCCGTTAGCGGTGGTGGGGACATTTGGTGCGGAGGGTGTTCAAGCAAGCTTCGATATCTCAGCGGGTGCTCTTACCGAGTCCACGATCCAGATCAAAGCCGAACTGGGACTGGGAGTTGGCGAGAGTTTGGGCCGCGTCAGCTATGGCGGCACGGCGGTTCGGGTGGGCCTAGGAGCTCCTGCGGCGTCTGGCAAGCTCCAGGTCACCGCCCCGAGCATGGCCAAGCTCGCGGAAGGGATCGCGCAAGCCCTGGGCGCACCAGCGGTGGTGCCGGCCATGCTCGATCAGCCGCTCGCGCTAGATGCCAAGATCGAGGTGACAGCTGAGGAGGGCACCCTCAACGAAATTGCGCTGACACTGGGAGGATCCAGAGCGACCGGGGCGGTGAGCGCCGCCTTCGCAGAGGGCGTCCAAGTAGATCTCGCGCTGCTCATCAAACGGATCAACTTAAATGAGTGGCTGGCATTGTCAGATACGGCCGGGCCGCCGCTCGAGGCGGCCGATACCAGCGCTCCGTCGGAGCCGGCGGACGCGTTGGCGCTGCCGAGCGACCTATCGGGTAGTTTTAATGTAGAGGTCGAGGCCCTGACCTACAATGACGCCCTGGTTCGGCAAGCGACGATCTCTGGCGCCATCATCGACGGCACCGTGGAGTTTGGGCGCATTGCGGCGCTGCTGCCAGGGGGCTCCGACGTGACCATGAGCGGGACACTGGCGACCGTCGAGGGGCAACCCCGCTTCGAAGGCCAACTCGAGGCGGCGTCAGATAATCTGCGCGTCTTGCTCGCATGGCTAGAGGTGGAACCCAATGCGGTGCCGGCCGACCGACTGCGGAAGTTAGGGCTGACCACGAACATGCGGCTTACGCCCGCCCTGATGCAGGCTTATCGAGTCGATCTGCGGCTCGACGCGTCGCGAATGACGGGCGGCATCGCCTACGCCGTTCGCGAGCGGACCGCCTTCAGCGTCGACCTCGATATCGACCGCCTCAATCTTGACGCCTATCTCCCCGCCGAATCACTGGTGGGCGAAGGCGGCGACACACCGGAACCCGGCGTAGCGCAGACACAAACCGAGTCGTCGCTGGCCATGCTCGAAACGATCGACACCAACGTCACGTTGCGAGTGGGCGAGCTGACCTACAACCGCATCCGGGTTAAGGGTCTGAGCCTCGATTCGAGCCTTGTGGGCGGGGTGCTCACTATTACCGACGCGCGGATCGGGGATGTGGCCGGCGCCGCGCTCAACGTGGTCGGCAGTGCCAGTGGCTTCGCCGCCGCGCCGAAGTTCGCGGGGTCGATGGAGATAATCGCCGCAGATCCCGGCGGGCTTATACAACTTGCTGGCCTTGCCTGGCCGATGCCAAGCGATCGGCTGGGGCCTTTCAACCTACGCGGCGATGTCAAGCGCGGGGCCGATGGGTTGCTCGTTGACCTCAGCGGCACCGCGGCGGGCACTTCGCTGACGCTGACGGGCGCGGTGGCGTCACTTGCCCTCGATGCGCCGCTGAAGCTCCGGTTTGAACTCGCCAATCCTCGGCTCGCCGATCTGGTAGCGCAGATTGACGAGGTCGAGGTTGGCCCCTGTGGGAACATGCCGGCCGAGCTGGTCGTCGATCTGGACGGTGCGTTGGTTGGTGACCTGGCTGTGGCCGTCACCGCCACCGCGGCCGGGGGCTGGATGGCCGCAGCGGGCGCCGTTCAAGCCCTCGCTGGCGTAGGTTATGATCTGAAGATCAAGGTTAAGCATCCCGACATGACGGGTCTGATCAACGATCTTGGAATCGACTACCGCCCCGCCGCCACGAACCTCGGGGGCCTCACTGTCGAAACTTCCATAAACGGCGATCTTGACGAAGCGGATTTGCGTAGTTTGAATGTGCGGGCTGGGCCGATGGCCGTGGAGGGTAACGCCACGGTGCGTCTGGGTGGAGCGCGACCATGGGTCAAGGCGGACCTGCGCGCTAGCCAAATACTGGTCGATCTGTTCTTGCCGGTCGAACGTTCGGAGAGCACGTCTGTTGGCAGCGGCTCCGCAGACGGTGCCGAGCGCTGGTCGCGGGCGCCGATCGATCTCGGCGCCTTGAGCGCGATGGACGGCGAGATCGATCTGGCGGCGGTCGCCATCGACTATGGGGATTACCACTTCACCGAACCGTCCTTGCATTTGGGTCTCGACAGCGGCGTTCTTACCATCGATCCGCTGGTCGGCGGTCTCTATGGCGGCAGCGTGAAATTGCGGGCGCGCATCGCCGATGCCGAGACGCCGACAATTGATCTTACCTTCGCGGTCGAGTCCGCCAACATTTTGGAGGCGCTGCGGGCTAACGCCGGGATCGACCGCGTGACCGGCCGGTTTGCCGCCAGCGGCGATATGGCAAGCCAGGGACGGAGCCAGTACGAGCTTGTCTCGAGCCTAAATGGGGACATGCGGTTCGCGGCACGTGACGGCGTCTTTCGCGGCATTGACTTGCGGTCGTTGAGCGACCGGATGAAAGAGCTCGACCGAACTACCGACTTTCTTCAGTTGGTCCAGATCTCCACCTCAGACGGCGAGACGTCGTACACGGTGCTCGATGGGACTGTTCGGATCACCGACGGTGTCGGGCGCACCAACGACCTGCGGGCCCTCATGGATGCCGCCGAAGGGCGCGGCGCGGGCGAGATCAACCTGCCGCGCTGGCTCCTCGACTTGCAAACGAAAATGCGCCTGAGCGAGCATCCAAACGCGCCACCGCTGGGTCTCAATCTCAAGGGCCCGATCGATGCGCTGCGCCGCGACGTGAAGCTCCGTGAACTGGAGGCCTACATCGCTCAACGGGTCGGCACCACGGTGTTGCGTAAGCTGGCCCCCGACGCGCTCACGGATTTTCTACCGGAAACTGGCGCAAGTAACGGGGCGAGCGAGCCGGATGCGGGTGCGGGGAGCCCTCAGGAGAAGGTCGGCAAGACCCTGAAGAAGCTGCTCGACGCGTTTGGCGACTGATCGGCCGCGCTAGCCCGCCCGCGGGCCCATGCGGCTTCGCAGGTCATCGAGAACATAGAGGCGGATAGCGCTCGAGAGATTGCCGCGTCGCGCGCGGTCGATCTCGGCGATGAGGGCGTTCATCGAGCATTCCTGGGCGTCGGCGATCTCGCGCAACGCCTCCCAAAACTCGTCCTCGAGCGAGACGCTAGTGTGATGGCCGTTAAGCACCACCGAGCGACGGAGCGGCGTCTGGCTCATCGTGCGGCCGCTGCCAAGGCGTGCCAGCGAGCGATCTCCCAGTAGCGTCGGGCGGCGCCAGAGGTCGATGGCAGCACGACGACGCGAGCACCACCAATCGTCCACGATTGCGGGCCATAGTCGACCGCTCGACCCATGACGGCGCGGGCCGCGCGCTTGCCATTGAAGGCGAGGAAGCGTGGTCTGTGGCGCTCGATCCGCGCGATCAGGCCGGCGGCATCGTCGGCCGCCTCGGGTAGCTCGTGATCAGCGCCCGATGCGTGCTTGACGAGGTCTGTGAGGCCGATGCCGTAGTCGAGGACCGCGCGGAACTCTTGCGGTGCGAGGTCGCGGTCGGTTAGGCCAATCTCGCGGAGGGTCGGCCAGAAGCAGTTGCCAGGCCCGGCGTAGTAGGCGCCGATCACGGCTGACGCGCGGCTAGCAGCGCTGCCGCAGAACACAACTCGGAGATTGGGGGCAAGTACGTCGGGCAGAACATCAAGCGCGATCGGTAGGCCCACGGGGTGATCGCCACAAACGATCAGGCCCGCGGACCGATCATGTGCTCGGGTCGCACGAACTTGCTGAACTCATCCTCGGTGGCGAAGCCGAGCGCGAGAGCCGCCTCCTTGAGGGTGGTGCCGTCGGCATGGGCCTTCTTGGCCGTCTTGGCGGCGTTGTCGTAGCCGATGTGCGGGGCGAGCGCGGTGACCAGCATCAGCGATCGGTTCATCAGCTGATCAATTTGAGCCCGATTGGGCTCGATGCCGACGACGCAATTGTCGGTGAAGCTCGCGGCGCCGTCCGCCAGGAGACGCACCGATTGCAGCAGGTTGTGGATTATTACCGGCTTGAAGACGTTGAGCTCCATATGGCCGCTGGCGCCGGCGATGGTGATCGCAACGTGGTTGCCCATGACCTGGGTGCACAGCATGGTCATCGCCTCGCACTGAGTAGGGTTGACCTTGCCCGGCATGATCGACGACCCCGGCTCGTTCTCAGGCAGGCTGAGCTCGCCTAGGCCCGAGCGCGGGCCTGACCCCAGCAGCCGGATGTCGTTGGCGATCTTCATCAGGCTGGCCGCGAGCACGTTAAGCGCGCCCGAGGCCTCCACCAGCGCGTCATGAGCGGCCAAGGCCTCGAACTTGTTGGGCGCGGTCACGAAGGGAAGGCCGGTGACTGAGGCAATCTCGGCTGCCACTTTGTCGCCGAATCCAGGCTTGGTGTTGAGGCCGGTGCCAACGGCGGTGCCGCCCTGCGCCAGCCGATAGAGGCGCGGCAATGCGCCTTCGACCCGCTCGATCCCGTATCCGACCTGGGCCGCGTAGCCCGAGAACTCCTGGCCGAGGGTAAGCGGCGTGGCGTCCTGAAGATGAGTGCGCCCGATCTTGATAATTTCGCTCCAGGCCTCGGCCTTGGCTGTAAGCGCGCCATGGAGCCCCGCTAGTTTGGGAAGCAGTTCGTGGTGGATTTGCTCGACGGCGGCGATGTGCATCGCGGTCGGGAACGAATCGTTGGACGACTGCCCCATGTTGACATGGTTGTTGGGGTGAACAGGCACCTTGGAGCCGATCTCGCCGCCGAGAATCTCTATCGCGCGATTGGCGATGACCTCGTTCACGTTCATGTTGGACTGGGTGCCCGAGCCGGTCTGCCAGACGACGAGCGGGAAGTCGTCGGCACGATCTCCTTCCATGATCTCATCGGCGGCCATGATGATCGCATCCCTCAGGTCGGGGGCAAGGTCGCCGAAGTCCGCGTTGACGTTAGCGGCCGCACGCTTGACGATGGCTAGTCCGCGAATCACGGCGATCGGCATGCATTCGATGCTGATGGCGAAATTGTGGCGGCTGCGCTGGGTTTGTGCGCCCCAGTATTTGTCCGATGGAACCTCGATCGGGCCAAACGTGTCGGTCTCGGTACGCGTGGTAGTGGCCATGGCGCACTCCATAAGTGTGGCCGCTCACCCCGCAGCGGCGGACCTGATCACTCTCTCGCCGGACTGGCGATCATTTCTTGCGAAATTGGTCGAGCGCCACGACGTCGGCGCCGACATCGTCGCGCTCGGGCTTTTTGGTCTCGGTCGTCGGCGCTTCGTCCTGAGCGGGTTGCATGGCGACGGGCAGGCCAATCGTCGACTCGTCCAAAGTTTTGAACTGAAGGCCGAACTGTACACTTGGATCGGCGAAGGCTGTCATCGCGGCATAGGGCACGAAGAGGTACTCGTGAATGTCGTTGAAGCTCAGGGTGACCTCAAAACCCTGCTCTTTTACCTCCAGTCCCCAGAACTGATGCTGCAGGACAATAGTCATTTCCTCAGGGTAGCGCTCGCGCAGGTGAGCGGACAGGACTACGTCGGCGTAGTCGGTGCGGAAGGAGACATAGAAATGGTGGTTGCCCGGCAGGCTGGTTTCCTGAACCCGGGCGATCACGTCGCGAACGACCGACCGCAGTGCGCCGTCGACCATGGCGGCGTAGTTCATGGAGTCCTTCACCATCCGCTTTTGGTCTTTCGATATCCCCGCGATGGGAATGGGCCGATATGAGGATCGGGCGATACTAGATCGGGCCGGGCGCCTGACCAACCGTTAATGCCCCGCGTGGCGCTCGCGGGTTGGTCGGGGCGGCGAGCAGGGCGCCGGAGTGGGGGGCTTCTGTTGCCCGGCGCCCCCCGAACCGCGCTTACCTATTGCTAAGCAGCAAGACGGGCTACGCCCGTTTGGTTGTCGTTGGCAATTTTATGCCTGGCCCGATAACGGCGGTACCATGCCGGGCGAAAACCGCACCTTTATTGCGCACGTCGATCCTGGTTCGCCCCCATCAGCAACCCGCAACGTCAGCCCTAAAGCCTCGGCTGCCGCGCTCGTGGTGGAGGCGCCGGGTACTGCCCCCGGGTCCGTAACGCCTATTCCATACGCCGTTTATCGCCATAGTCGGTCTCCCAACACCTTTAATATAGACTTCGATCGATCCGTTTTGAAGCCGCGATATTGGCAGACCGGCATTCCGGCGCGGCGCTGGTCGGCTGGCGCGTGCGACGATAGAGTGCGGCCTGGAATCGACGTGGCGGCAAATGACGGTCAGTCTCGAGCAGCAGGAGGAGATCGAGGCCCAGCGGGCTGAAATGCAGCCCACGCGCCGCGCGGTGGCATCCGGCCTCGAGGATATCCTCTATCAACCAATCCCCGTCCTCGACCACGGTTTTGTGCGGGTGGTCGACTATATGGGCGATGATTCGGCGGTTGTCCAAGCGGCGCGGGTCTCGTATGGGCGCGGGACACGACGGGTGAGCGAGGATCGCGGCTTGATCCGCTACCTCATGCGCCATCGCCACACTACGCCATTCGAAATGTGCGAGATCAAGTATCACTGCAAACTGCCGATCTTCGTGGCGCGCCAATGGATTCGCCACCGCACCGCCAACGTCAACGAGTACTCGGCGCGCTACTCGATCCTGGACAATGAGTTCTACATGCCGGCGCCGCAGCACCTGGCGGCGCAATCGAGCGCGAATCGCCAGGGTCGTGCCGAGGCATTAAGCGGCGAGGAGGCGGTGCGCGTCTTTGCGCTATTGCGCGAGGACGCAAGCAACGCCTACGCGCACTACGCCGAGATGCTGAACGAAACCGGCGAGGGAGAGCCCGCTGACCCCAACCGCCGCGGACTAGCGCGGGAACTCGCGCGGATGAACCTGTCGCTCAATTTCTATACCCAGTGGTACTGGAAGATCGACCTTCACAATTTGCTGCACTTCCTTGATCTACGCGCCGACCCCCATGCTCAGTACGAGATCCGCGCCTATGCGGATGCCATGCTCGATACGGTGCGGCGTTGGGTGCCGGACACGTTTGAAGCTTTCATGGACTATGGGATCGGTGGCGTTCGGCTGTCTGCCGGCGCTCTCGACGTGGTCAAACGTCTCATCGGCGGCGAAAAGGTGACCCAGAAGCAAACAAGCCTTTCCGCGCGCGAGTGGCGCGAGCTGATGACGCTCTTGGATCGCGAGGCCTGACCGCCACTACCGCGTGACGGCCGCTGCTGCCTGACCGCCGCTACTGAATGACGATGCGGGGCGCAGATATGCGGGCGGCCTCCTGTGCCGCGTCGATGCGCCCACGTAGACGCTCGGCGATTCGCGTGTACGCGGCGGCTTCGGCCGAGTCGGGTTGGCTGACAACGATCGGCTGGCCGGCGTCCGAGGTCTCTCGGATGGCGATGTGAAGTGGGATTTCCCCGAGAAACTCGGCCCCGAACTCCTTGGCTGTGGTCTTGGCGCCACCATGGCCGAATATCTCAGAGCGTTCACCGCAATGAGGGCAGAGGTGGTAGCTCATGTTCTCGATCACGCCGAGGATCGGCACGTTGACCTTGGCGAACATGTTGATCCCCTTGCGGACATCGGCTAGCGCCACGTCCTGAGGCGTCGAGACGATGACTGCCCCCGTCAGCGGGACGCGTTGGCAGAGGGTGAGCTGAGCGTCGCCCGTTCCGGGCGGCAAATCGATCACCAGCACGTCGAGCGCGCCCCAGATGACCTCGCGCAGCAGCTGTTCGATAGCGCTCTGCACCATCGGGCCGCGCCAGATCATCGGCGTGTCCTTCGGCACCAGGTAGCCGATGGACATGGTCGGGACGCCAAACGCGGGGAGGGCCTCGATCCGCTGACGATCTGACGATTGCGGGCGCTGGTCGACGCCCATCATGCGGGGAATGCTGGGTCCATATATGTCGGCGTCCATCAGGCCGACTGCGAGGCCCAGTTTAGATAGTGCCAACGCAAGGTTTACCGCCGTCGTTGATTTGCCGACACCACCCTTGGCTGATGCCACCGCCACGATTGCCAGAATGCCGGGAATCTCGGCCGGACGGGAATCTTTGGTGTTTTTGGGCGACTCGTTCCGGGTTTGAGGCGCGGACGTAGTGGGCGCTGTCGCCGTGTCGCTATGGGCTGTTAGGACCGCAGTCACCGAGACGACACCAGGCAGCCGGTCGATGGCTTTCTCGCAGGCTTGGCGCAGCGGTTCCTTGGCGGCGCCTTGGTCTGCTGGCACCTCGATCGCGAAGAACACGTTGCCCTGCTTGACGACCAGGCCGGAAATCATGCCGGCGCTGACCACGTCGCCCTCCCGGTCGTCATCGCGCACACCGCCCAGGGCTTCGAGTACGCTTTGTTCAGTCAGTTTTGACATGTTGAAAATTCCTCATGTTGCTCGATATATCAACGGGGCCAGGTCGGCGACGGGCCGGGCTTTGTTTGCAGTATTCCGTGAGCTGTCATATAACCCGCCGCATGTAACGATCAATGAAGTTGTTGACGCGGCCCCCGTTTGGCGGCGGCGTTCGTGCACTGATCGGGCGTCGCTAATCTAAAGGAGACGGCCTGAATGCCGTGGAGTAATGAAGGCGGTAGCGGTAGCGGCGGCGGCCGCGGGCCATGGGGTCGCGGCCCGACCGGTGGCGGTCCAACGGGCGGGGGTGGTCCGTCTGACGCCGGCGGCGGTGGACAGCCTCCCGACCTCGAAGAGCTGCTGCGGCGCGGCCAAGACCGGTTTCGCGGCCTTCTTCCAGGCAAGTTTTTTGGGCCGCGCGGCATCATATTGGCTGTGCTGGCGGTCGTCGTCTTATGGTTGGCCAGCGGCTTCTACCGCGTCCTTCCCGACGAGCAGGGCGTGGTGTTGCGTTTCGGCGAGTGGGTATCGACGACCGAGCCTGGTCTCAATTATCACCTGCCGAGCCCCATCGAGTCGGTGTTGACGCCGCGGGTGACCCGCATCAACCGTATCGATGTCGGCTATACGTCGGGCGGCGACATCGGGCGTAGCAACGTGACCCGCGATATGCCCGCCGAGAGCCTGATGCTCACGGGTGATGAGAACATCATCGACATCGACTTCCAGGTGTTTTGGATCATCAAGGATGCGGGTGAGTACCTCTTTAACGTGCAGAACCCCGAGGTGGCAATCAAAGCCGCGGCTGAGGGCGCGATGCGCGAAGTGGTGGGCGAGACGCCGATTCAACTGGTCCTCGCCGAAGGCCGCCAGCAGGTCGAGGTGCACACCAGGGAACTCTTGCAGTCCATCCTCGATTCGTACAAAGCCGGGGTTTCGGTGCGCGAGGTCAAGCTCCAGAAAGTGGATCCGCCAGAGGCGGTGATCGACGCCTTCCGTGATGTTCAGCGCGCGCGCGCCGACCTTGAGCGCCAGCGGAATGAGGCAGAAGCCTATGCGAACGATATCATTCCGCGCGCCCGAGGCGAAGCCGAGCGGGTCCTTCAGGAGGCTCATGCCTACAAGCAGCAGACCGTCGCCGAGGCCGAGGGTGAAGCGGCGCGCTTCCTCTCGGTCTATGTCGAGTACGCGCGCAACAAGGACGTAACCTCCAGGCGCATCTACATTGAGACAATGCAACAGATTTTCGCTGGGATGAACAAAGTGATAATCGACGACAGTGCCGGATCCGGGGTGGTGCCGTATCTTCCGCTGCCGGAACTCCGTCGC
>Ga0315338_1001760_pt1 | contig 24706 bp, 26 predicted proteins | sample ASW8metaG_FD_204518 | JGI IMG/M metagenome (GOLD analysis project Ga0315338, IMG submission 204518) | Ammonia-oxidizing marine archaeal communities from Monterey Bay, California, United States - ASW #8 | ecosystem: Environmental > Aquatic > Marine > Coastal | place: USA: California | collected... | reverse complement strand
ATCGACCTCGGAATTGGAGACGACGCGTGCCGGTGTATGCCTACAAGGGCGTGAACCAAGCGGGCAAGCCCACCAAGGGCACGATCAGCGCGGAAGGCGTTCGCGCCGCGCGGTCACAGATGCGCGCGGGCGGCGTCTTCCTGACTGAGATCAGCGAGACCGCCGCTTCCACCGGCGAAACCTCGCGCGTCACGAGCGCGGGTCGCGGCCTCAACTTCGAAATCAACCTTCCGACGCGCATCCCTCCGCTCGAGATCGCGCTCTCCACCCGGCAGCTCGCCACCCTCGTCAGTGCGGGCGTGCCGTTGGTCGCCTCGCTCTCCGCTCTCGTCGAACAGACGGAGCATCGAGCCCTGAAGGGCGTATTCGCCCAGGTCCGCGACCGCGTGAACGAGGGATCGCCCCTCGCCGACGCGCTCGTCTCGACGGGCCGCTTCGACAATCTCTACGTCTCGATGATTCGCGCGGGCGAAGCCAGTGGCGCCCTCGAAGCCGTCCTGGCGCGCATCGCCGACTACCTCGAGGATCAGGTCCGATTGAACAGCCGTGTGCTCTCGATCCTGACCTATCCCCTCTTCATGCTCGTCTTCGCCGGCGTCGTCGTCGGCGTCATGGTGACTCTGGTCCTGCCGCAGATCACCCAGCTCCTGCTCGACCAGAATCTCGACCTGCCGTGGTACACGGCGGCCGTGATCGCGTTCTCGGACATTCTGCGCGGCTATTGGTGGCTATTGCTGGTGATGATCGGCGCGTCCATCGCCGCCTATCGGTCGGTCTATAGAACGGAACGCGGTCGCTCGGTCCTCGATCGCTTCTGGCTCGGCTTCCCGGTGGTCGGACGCGTGATCCGCTTCCTCGCCATCGCCCGGTTCACGCGCACCCTGGGCTCGCTCCTCGCGAGCAGCGTGAACATCGTCCAGGCGCTCAACATCGCCCGCCACGTCGCGAACAACTCGGTCTTCGAAAAGGCGGCGGACGAGGCAAGGGAGAGCATCCTCGAAGGCGCTGCGCTCGCAACGCCGCTGAGACAATGCGGCGAGTTTCCGCCGCTCGTCACGACGATGGTCGAGGTCGGCGAGCGATCGGGCGACCTGGAAGGCATGTTGATCAAGGTCGCCGACACCTACGAAGAGCAGGTCGAGACGAGCGTGACACGGCTCACCTCACTCCTCGAACCGGTACTGATCCTGGTCATGGTCGGTATCGTTGGGATCATCATCATGGCCGTCCTGATGCCGATGCTCCAACTCACAGAGAGCATCGGCTAGCAAACGAGAGCAACACGGGATACGCCCTCGGGCGACGTCCCATCCGGAGATTCACGAAATGCAGTTCACCCATGCCCTCCCCGCCCCGCTCGACGAACGCGCGGGCCGCCGCGCGGGATTCACGCTGATCGAGATCATGGCCGTCGTCGTGATCATGGGCATGCTGATGGCGACCCTCGCCGTCGGGATCGCCGGCCAGATCGACAAGGCGCGCATCAGCACGGCGAAGGCCAAGATCACGCGCCTCGAGCAGGCGCTCGAGTTCTATCAGATGGACAACGCGCGCTTCCCCACGACCGATCAGGGACTCGAAGCGCTCGTCACGAAGCCCTCCTCTCCCCCGGTTCCGCGCTCCTTTACGCCCGGTGGCTACATGAAGCCGGACGGACTCGAGGATCCCTGGGGTCAGCTCTTCGAATATCGCGTCCCCGGCGAGCACAACCCGCACTCCTTCGATCTCTGGTCCCTCGGGCCGGACGGTGAGGAAGGCGGCGACGACATTGCGAACTGGACGCAGAACGAGAACGTCTGATCGGGCAGCATGTCTCGGTGTAATGAATGAGTGAGACCACGACGCAGGGCAGGCATTCGAACTCGGGCGGCTTCACGCTGATCGAGCTGATGGCCGTGATCGCGATCATCGGCATGGTCTTCGCGATCGGCCTGCCCCGCCTGAATCGATCGAAGATGCGCGCCCTCGAGACCGAGGCCGAGTCGATCGCAGCCAGTCTCGATTACGCCCGGCAGCGCGCGATCATGACCCGCGTGCCCCATCGCCTCTTGATCGACCTCGCCGAAGGCGCATACCGCGTCGAGTGGCTGGTCGGCGAGGAGCGCGCCGGCGAGGCCACGAGCGCGGGCGATTCCGACGAATCGGGATTCGGCGGCACGGATCTCTATGCGGCCATGAACGACGACGAAGAGAGCATCGATTTCCACCCGCCCACCCGCGAAGAGCGCGACTACCATCCGATCCCGAACCGCAAGCTCGGCTCGTTCAGCTGGCTCGGGGACACCCAGTACTTCGTCGGTCTCGATTCCGCCGCTGGCTGGACGGAGGGCGGCGACATCGAGATCGTCTTCGACGCGGCGGGCACCACCGAGCTCGCGCGACTCGAGATCGCCGACGCCGCCGAGAATCATCTCACCCTCGAGATCGAGCCGCTCTTCGACCGCGTCCGACGACGCGAGGGAGGAGCGAGATCATGACGTCGCGGTCCCGTCGACTTGATTCGGGCCTCACCCTCCTCGAGGTGCTGGCCGCCGCCATGATCTTCGCGATGGTGATGACGGTCCTGATCGGGACGAGCTCGACCGCCGTGCATAGCGTCGGCGTGTCCTCGCGCCGACTCGAGGCGAACCTCCTCGCCGACGCCGTCCTCGCGGATCTCGAAATCCAGATGAAGCAGGGCTACGCCCCAGACCCCTCGGAACTCCCGACGCAGCACGAGGACTTCGCCGTCCTGGCGACCCGCATCGACGTTCTCGGCGACGCGGGAGGCGCGCCGGGCGGCGTGCTCGCAGGCCTCGGCGGATCCAGTGGCGACATCACGTCGATGCTGGCGACCGGCCTTCCCGAAGTGGGCACCTATCTACGCCAGTACGACATCGAAGTGAGCTGGATCGAGCAGGACGGAACCCACAGTGTGAGGCGCACGACCTTCGCCTACGACTGGGACCTCGCAACAGAGGAACTCGGCGACCTCTTCGCGAGTGCCGCAGGCGGCGGGTCCAGCACGGGACTCGGCAGTGACTCCGACTCCGACGATCGCGACGCTTCCGGCGGATCGAATGACAGAGACGCAGGCGATGGACTCCGGGGCGCAACGGATGCCGAGAAGGCCTTCTATCGCGAGCAGCAAAAGAACAGGCCATGCCGCGACGGTCACAACGCATCGAACAGTGCCGCCTGCGACATCCCCGGGAGTGTCCTTCGGCGATGAGAGCCACCCGCCGCGTCTCGACAGACCGGCCCTTCGACCGGCGAGGGGCTTGCCGACGAACAGGGTGGACGATCTTCGCCGCCGATCGGCCGGCACGCCGGAATCCCGCTGCCGGCTTCACGCTCATCGAGGTCATCGGCGCCTTCTTCATGATGGTCATCATTCTCGTCTTCGTGGGTGGCATCTTCGTCGAGAACGGTCGACAGCGAAGCGCCGCTTCCGAACTGATGCGCGAGCGACTCTCGGCGACGGCCGGACTCGAAATGATCTCCAGCGATCTCGAGAGTGCGATCCATCTGATGCCCGCCGAAGGCGCCACCGCCGAGACACATCCCTGGCGCTTCCTCGCCGAGCGCCGGAGCGAACTCGGTTCCACGGCCGTCCGGTTCGTCACCCAGAACGCCTCCCAGAGCAATCGGGCCGAACACGCCTCGTCATGGATCGAGGTTGCCTATTTCCTCGAAGAGGACGATTCGGGCGAATCGGTTCTCTGGCGCTGGAGCTCCGCCCGCCCACCCGACGAGCAGCCGCGTGGCTTCCCGGACGCCGAAGAACCGGGATCGGCGCGCATCGCCATCGGCGTCTCCGAATTCGGCATCCGATTCCGCGACATCGAGGGCAACTGGCTCGACGATTGGGATTCCAGCTATCAACCGCCCGAACAAGCGCTGCCGGAAGCGGCGGAGATCTCGCTCGGTCTGCTTCGCGACGCTCGGGTGGGCGAAACCCTCGGAGCGGACGCCGACCGCATCCCCGGCCTGCTCCACACGCGACGGGTCGCCATGGTCATGCGTCCCATCGACGTCGACGCACTGATCGAACTCGCGAGCGGCCCCGGCGGCGACCTCGACTGCTTCACGGTCGCCGACTGCCTCGCCCAGGGCGACAGCGAGTGGTTCCAGAACGAGATCGCGGGAGACTGCGGCGGTGACGATGATCTCTGCTCGATGCTCGAGAACACGGAAGAGCATTGCTGGAGTGAGGTCGAACTCTCCTACCCCGGGATCGCGTCGTCTGCGCCAGCGGTCTGCGCGTCATGAAGTCCGTCGCGCGAAACGACACACGAAGGCTCGGGCAAAATGCTCGACGAGAGGCGAAGCGCGAGCGAGGCATCGTGCTGGCGATCGTCCTCGTCCTGATCTTCGCTCTGATCACGGCCGTATATGCGTTCCAGCGGCGCGCGATCATCGACACGGCGGTCGCCAAGAATCGGTTGTACGGCGCCGAGGCCGACGCCCTCGCCCGGGGTGGGCTTCGAATCGGGGAAGCCATCGTGTTCCTCACCCGACTGAAGGGCACGGCCGATGGAACGGGCTCGACCGAGGCGGCCGCATCCGGCCTGGCGGGCATCTCCGCGGAGGAGATCTGGGCAAACGTGGGCGAGTTCCCGCTCGAACTCGAAGATGGCAAGCGCCTGCGCATCTCCATCGAGGACGAGGGGGCGCGACTGAATCTGAACGCGCTCGTCCAGCCCGGCGAGGAAGACGACGATTCCGGATTCGACGACGAGTCCGAGGAATATCTCGTCGCCGTACTCGACTACATCGTCGACGGAATCGACGCCCTGCCCGAAGAGAAGAACTACGACACGCGGGCGATCGCCCAGAACCTGCTCGACTACATCGATGCCGACGAGGATGCGCGAAGCGGGCGCAACGAGGACGCCTACTACCGCAGCCAGGACCCGCCCTACCGTCCACGCAACGGCCCCTTCCTGTCGGTCGACGAGATCGGGCTCGTCGAGGGCGTCGATCCCCAGTTGCTCAGCGCGATGCGCGACTACGTGACCGTGCATCCGATCGGTTCCGTGGGCGGCATCAATCTGAACCGTGCCCAGCCCTGGGTGCTCTCGATCGTTTACAGCGGATCGAGCGGCGATCGCGAACTCGTGCGCGAAGCGACCGTCCGCGACATCTGGAAGCTGCGCAAAGAGTCGAAGATCCTCTGCAACGACGCGTCCGCCGATCCGGTCCGCTGCGTCACGCCGAGCGAGGTCGGCAACGGCGCCCTCGCCGACGGGTCGATCTATCCCGAGGCGAATCTGCCCGCGCGTCCGACGGTGTTCCGCGTCGTCGCGGAAGCCGAGGTCGGGAATCTCACGCGGAGTCTCGAAGCGATCTACGACACACGGCCAGCCGAACGGCCGCAGCTGCTATCCTGGCGCCGCCTGCGGGGACCCGATTCTTGATCGGAGCAACGAAGATCACAGGCTCCGGTGTTCGGGGGTCGAAGGAATGAATGTCGTGCGGCCCGGCGCCGCCCATGCAGGAGATGCGGGAGTGTCGACGAGACCATGGTGATGTTCGAGCGAAGCGTGCTCGGTCTGGACGTGGGCAGCCACAGCCTGAAGGCCTCGGAGTTGCGAGTCTCTCCGCGACTCCTCGCGCCTGGCCAGTTCCGCGTGCATCCCCGGATCGATCTCGACACGCCCGTCGCCGAGCACGTCCAGCGGTTCATCGGAATGCATACGCTTCCGACGAACCAGGTCGCGGTCGCGCTCCCCGCCAACCAGCTCTCGACGCGCCGCCTGGAGTTTCCCTTCAGCGACCCCCGCCGACTGGCCCAGGCGATCCCCTTCGAGATCGAGGCCGAAACGCCCTTCGCCCTCGAGGACATCTTCGTCGATTGGAACCTGCTCACGAGCGAGCGGAATCACGGCTCGGTCGCGGCCACCCTCGTGAAGCGCACTCACGTCGCGAACGTGCTGACCGAGCTGCAGTCGGCCGGCTGCGATCCCCACGTCATCGAGGCCGAAGGACTCGTGCTCGCGAACCTCGCCCCGGTGTTTGGACTCGAAGGGACCCATCTGATCGCCGACATCGGACACGCGAAGACGACCTTCTGCGCCATGCAGGAGGGACAACCCGTCCTCGCCCGCAGCATTCCCGTCGGCGGACGCGCCATGACCGAGGCGATCGCGGCGGAGACCGGACTCTCGTTCGAGGACGCGGAACAGAGGAAATGTGAAGGCGGGGTCCTCGGGCGCTCCGGAAGCGCCTCGCCCGGCGTCGTCGCGATCATCGATCGCATCGCCCGTGAAGCGATCCGGACTCTCGAAGCCTCGGAGTCGCGCGCGGGCTCGGGACCCGTCGCGCGTGAAGCGACGCTGACCCTCGTCGGCGGCGCCGCTCGACTGGAACGCATCGACGAGCTGCTCACCCGACGCACCGGCCTCGAGACACAGCGCCTTCGCATGCCCGCGGATTCACCGCATGCCGATCTCGTCGAAGGCATCGATCCGGTGATCTTCGGCCCGGCCCTGGCTCTCGCGCTACGCCTGTCGGGCGAGTCCGTGACGCGCATGAATTTCCGCCAGGGCGAGTACGCATTTCGCCAGGACCTGGGCGACATCTTCAACAAACAGTTCCGACCGACCGCCGCGCTGGCGGCTGTCCTCCTCCTGCTCCTCGCGGTGAACGCGCTGACGACGATCACCCTCCAGCATCATCGCGCGGGGCGGTACCACGATGCTGCGGTCGAGCTCTACGGCGCGGCCTTTCCCGATGCGAGCGCGACCCCGGCGAATCCGGTCGGCGCGCTCGGCACGGCGCTGCGTGCGGCCCAGGAACGCGCGGACTTCCTCGGTCTCTACAGCGGCGATCGATCCGCGCTCCAGCTGCTCGCCGATCTCTCGCGCACGATCCCCACGGACCTCCCCGTACGCATTACCGAGATCAACATCGACCGGAATGTGATCCGCCTCGACGTCGACGCCGACGGATACGAAGCCGCCGATCGGCTGACGGAAGTGCTGTCCCAGACCCATCCCTTCGAAGGCGCAAAGGTCGCCGGGTCGATCAAGACCGATCGCAAGAGCGGCGGCGTGAGTTTCAATGTCAGTATTCCCCTGGCCAGCGGGGAGGTGGACGCATGAGCGAACTGCTCGGACGCATTCGCGTCCTCTGGGAGGGGCTGGAACCGCGTGAGCGCATCCTGGTCTCGATCGCCGGAGCCGCCCTCGCCTTCAGCATCCTCGTCCTCGGCATCATCATGCCCGTCATGAGCGCGACCGAGAACGCGCGCGCGAGCGCCGAGGACTCCGAACGCCAGCTCGCGCTGATGGAGCGTATGCGCCGCGACTGGGACGGACTGCACGGACGTCTCGACGCCGTCGAGGACGAGATCAAAGCGAGTCGCGACGGACAGAATCTGCTGACGCTCCTCGAGGCGCTCGCCGCGCGCGCCGGCGTCAAGCCGACCTCGATGGAGAAGCGACAATCCGGCGAGAGCGACGAATACGAGGAGACCAAGGTCGAGGTCAGCCTCAAGGCCGTCTCCCTGAAGCAGGCCGTCACCTATCTGGCGAGCATCGAGAACGAATCGCGACCGCTGTCCGTCAAGAGTCTGCGCATCAAGCGCCGACCTGTGCGCGCCGTGAAGGGACAGCCGAAGGGCGCAGACCCGATCGACGTGACGTTCGCGGTCTCCGCCTTCAAGCCGCGCTGAACGAGCCGCGACGAAATCCGCGAGGCCTCGCCGAGACGCGTACGAGATCCGGTAGAGTACGCCCGTGACCGCATCGAACGCCGCCCCGACCGGGTCGGGCCGACCGACCTTGCCGAACGCCATCGGCATCCCGATCGTCGCCCTCCTGATCCTGATCTTCGTCTTCGTAGGCTTTCCCTGGGACAGCCTCGCGCGTCGGGTCGCATACGAGATGTCACGAGCCAGCGGCGCAGAGGTCTCGATCGTGAGCCTCTCCCCCTCGATCAGCGCGCGCGGTCCCGTCCTTCGCGCTCGCGACGTCGTGATCGAGCACCCCGCCGTCGACCGGGTCCATCTGCGCGAGCTGGAGATCGCCCCGCGGTTTTCGACTTCGTGGTTCACCGGACAGGCGAAGCTGCGCGTCTGGGCCGACAGCGATCTCGGGCTGGTGGACGGCCTGCTCGGAATCGGGAGCGCGTCGAGCTTCACGGGCGACGTGCGTGGCGTCCAGCTCGAACGCCTGCCCCTGCGAACCGATGCGAGTGGCGTTCGTCTCGCGGGCAAACTCGACGCGACGATGGATATGAACCTGGCTCCGAACGGCACCCTCGCCGGCCGCGTCGAGTTCGAGAGTGCCTCCCTCGTCGTCGAGTCCGATACACTGCCGATACCGCTCGCGTTCTCCCGAGCGGACGGAGTGATCGTGATCCTCGAGAGCGGTGCCACCCAGATCGAAACGCTGAATGTCGAAGGTGCACTCGTCGAGGGCCAGCTCTCCGGCGAGATCGGACTCGTGCATCGCAGCCAATCGCCGCCGGTGGATCTCGAGGCCCGGCTGCGAATCGTCGACCCCACGCTCCGAGGCCTCGCCCCGGGCGCCGGCCTGCCGATCACGCCACAAGGTAACGTCGACGTCCGCGTACGCGGCACCCTCGATGCCCCGCGCATCGAGAGGGTGGCAGCGACAGCGCGTACTGCAGCCAATCCCCGCCGAGCGCCGGGAGCGGCAAGATGAAGTGCGGGGACACGTGGTGACGAAATCGCCCATGAGCCCGGCTGACGGACCCGAGTCATCGCGCGGGGGCTCCGCCGCGGAAGAACTGCAGCGGGTCTTCAAGACGCTGGCCGACCCGACGCGTGTCCGGATCCTACGCCTGCTCGAGCAGGAGGAACTCATCGTCGGCGAGCTGATGGACATCCTCGGCATGGCGCAGTCGCGGGTATCGCGACATCTGGCCGTACTCCGCGAAGCGGGCCTCCTCTCCGACCGGCGCGACGGCACCTTCGTTGCCTATCGACTCGTTCTGCCCGAATCGGGGCCATGGCGCGAAGCCTGGATGCTCTCCCGCAAGAACCTGGCGAGCGACCCCACCGCCGAACGCGACGATACGCTGCTGCGCCGCGCCCTCGCCGCGCGAAAGTCGTCGACCCGTGGCCGCAACTTCTTCGACTCGGTGGGGCCCGAGTGGGACGCGCTGCGACGCGTCCTCGGTGACGACCTGCTGCGTGCGCGCGCAACGGCGGCGCTCGTCGAGCCCGGACTGCGTGTCGCGGACATCGGCACGGGCACGGGCATCCTCGCCCTCGAACTCGCGAGTCTCGGCCTCGATGTCGTCGCGATCGATCAATCGGAAGCGATGCTCGACGCGGCCCGCCGAAAATGGGAAGCGGTCGAATCCGACGAACACGGCTCGGTCGAGTTTCGCGCCGGCAATGCCCACGACCTCCCACTCGAATCGGGAAGCCTGGATGCTGCGTTCGGACACATGGTCCTTCATTCGCTCGAAGAGCCCGAACGCGCGATCGCCGAGATGGCCCGCATCGTACGACCGGGCGGACAGGTGATCGTCGTCGACTTCATGCCCCACGATCACGAGTGGATGAAGCAGGAACTCGGCCTCGTCTGGCTCGGCTTCGAACTGCGCGACGTCGGCGCATGGCTCGAAGCCGCCGGACTCGAAACGCCGCGCATCCATCAACAGGAGCCGGACGCGAAGCGCGACCTGCCCGCGAGCTTCGTCGCGTCCGCCCGAAAACCCGACTCGTCCGATTCGTGACGCGAACCCCGATCTGTTTCGACGCGACCGGAACCCTGATCGAGACCGCCGAGAACGTCGGCGAGGTCTACCATCGCGTCGCCCTCGACTTCGGCGTCGATCTGCCGGGCTGGCGCCTCGACGACGCCTTTCGTCGCGTGCTGCGGAACGCCCCACTCCGCGGTCTCGAGGGAGACTCGATCGAGGCGCGACGTGTGGCCGAGACCGAGTGGTGGCGAGAACGCATCCACCAGACCTTCCAGGCCACCGACAGCACCGTACGCTTCGCCGACTTCCCGGCCTTCTCGACCGCGCTCTTCGACGCCTATCGCACCTCCGCCGCCTGGCGAGCGCGCACGGGCGCCCTCGAAACCGTTCGCATCCTGCGCGATCGTGGGTTCCGGTTGGGCGTGATCAGCAACTTCGACCATCGCCTCCCCAAAATCCTCGAAGGCCTTGGTTTCGATGCGTTTTTCGATGTGATCCTCACGCCGAGCGAATGCGGCGCGAGCAAGCCCTCCCGCGCCATCTTCGAAGCGGCGGCCGGGTCCTTCGGAGCGGCGATGGACGACCTCGTCTACGTCGGGGACGACGCGCCCGAGGTACTCGAACAGGTCGCTGCGCTCGGCCTCCGTGTGATCGGCGTCGACGCGAGGAGCGAACTCACGGCGATCCCGGATTGGCTCGAGAGGGCCGCTACCCTCCCGCGACGCGTCGAGCGCGGCCTGCCCGAAACGGCACCCGAATGACTGAACGAGAAAGGTTTCCTTCGCGATGAGCAATGATGCGTCCGATTCCACGAGTCCCGCTTCCGAGCGCGCCCTGGCCTTCTTCCAGGACGAATTCGCACTGCACGATCGCAGCCTCGCGACGGCGCTCGACACGGCGCTCGAACGACAGATCGACTACGCCGATCTCTACTTCGAGTACACGACGACGGACTCCGTCGCCCTCGAAGAAGGCATCGTGAAGTCCGGCGACCGCCATCTCGAACAGGGCGTGGGCGTACGCGCGATCCGCGGAGAGCGTCAGGGCTACGCCCACTCGGACGACCTCAGCCTCGACAGTGCACGGCTCGCCGCGGGAACCGCCCGTGCCATCGCCGACGAGACGAGCGGCCACGCCCCGGTCGCCATCGATTCGCGCGGCCCGGAGCGCGACCTCTATCCCATCTCGACCGCACCGACCGACGTCCCCGTCGCCGACAAGGTCGGGTGGCTGAACGAGATCGATCGTTATGCGCGCGGAAAGGACAACCGCATCAGTCAGGTCATGGCCAGCGTCGTCAGCCAGCAAAAGCATGTCCTCGTGGCGGCGAGTGACGGGACGCGCGTGGCCGACGTCCTCCCCCTCGTGCGACTGAACGTGCAGGTCCTGGCCGCGGACGGATCGCGACGGGAGATCGGATACCAGGGCGCGGGCGGGCGTTTCGAACTCGCCGACCTACAGGATCCGGCGCGCTGGCAGACGCTCGTCGACGAGGCGATCCGGATCGCGCTCCTGAATCTCGAGGCCGAAGCCTGTCCGGCCGGCGCGATGGACGTCGTGCTCGGCCCCGGCTGGCCGGGCATCCTCTTGCACGAAGCGATCGGTCACGGACTCGAAGGCGACTTCAACCGCAAGAAGACCTCGGCTTTCTCGGACAAGCTCGGCCAGCGCGTCGCCGCCGAAGGCGTGACGGTCGTCGACGACGGGACGATCCCGGGTCGGCGCGGTTCGCTGAACGTCGACGACGAGGGGACGCCGACCCAGCGGAACGTGCTGATCGAAGACGGGATTCTCGTGGGTTACATGCAGGACCGCTTGAACGCGGGGTTGATGGGGGTCGCGCCGACCGGAAACGGCCGCCGCGAGAGCTATGCGCATCTGCCCCTACCGCGCATGACCAACACCTTCATGCTCGCCGGCGAAGAGGAACCCGAGGACATCCTCCGCAGCGTCGACAATGGCCTGTATGCCGTTTCATTCGGCGGCGGCCAGGTCGACATCACGAGCGGAAAGTTCGTCTTCAGCGCCAGCGAGGCCTATCGAATCGAGAACGGCCGCATCGGCGCCCCCGTGAAGGGAGCGACGCTGATCGGCAACGGCCCAGACGTGCTGACCCGAGTCAGCCGGATCGGCCATGACCTCGCGCTCGACGAGGGGGTCGGCACCTGCGGGAAGGATGGTCAGGGCGTCCCCGTCGGCGTAGGCCTCCCCACCATCCGGGTCGATGCGCTCACGGTTGGGGGGACGGAAGGATGAGCCTCGCCGATCCCGTGGAGAACATGAAGGCCATCGTCGAACGCGCGCTCGACGCCGCGAAGCAGGCCGGCGCGACGCAGGCCGACGTAATGCTCGTCGAGAGCGACGATCGCGAGGTGCGCGTGCGCGGCGACGAGGTCGAGTTCGTGAAGCAGGCCCAGGAACGGGGCCTCGGCATTCGCGCGTTGGTCGAGGGCAAGGACGGTCTACAGACCGCCGTCGTCTCGACCAGCGATCTGGCGCCCGACGCGGTCGACCGCATGGCGGCCGAAGCCGTCGCCCTCGCCCGGGAGATCGCGCCCGATCCGAACGCCGGCATCCCCGAGAGCGGCTTCGCCACCTCGATCCCGGATCTCGACCTCTTCGATCCCGCGGATCGATCCGTCTCGCTCGACGCGCGCATCGAAGACGCCAAGCAGGCCGAAGCCGCAGCGCGCTCGGCCGATCCCCGCATCGACAATTCCGAGGGCAGCCAGGCGAGCGACGGATTCGCGCGCATCATCTACGGCAACTCCCATGGTTTCCTCGAGAGCTACGAGTCCGCGTCCCACGGTCTCTTCTCGGAGCCCCTCGCCCGAGACGGCGACTCGATGCAGCGCGACTACTGGATGACGGTCTCCCGGCATCTGTCGCGACTCGAGGACCCGGCGGAAGTCGGCCGCAAGGCGGCAGCCCGGGTGGTTCGCCGCCTCGGCGCGAAGCGCGTCCCCACCTGCGAGGTTCCGGTGCTCTTCGACGCGATGACGGCGCCGAGCCTGATCGGCCAGCTCACGTCCTGCGTGAACGGCTACTCGATCTACCGGGAGTCGAGCTTCCTCGCCGAGCGCATGGGCGACACGATCGCGAGCGATCTCGTCACGATCATCGACGACGGTCGCCTCCCCGGCGGCCTCGGCAGCAAACCCTTCGACGGCGAAGGTCAGGCCACGCGGCGCAACGTCCTCGTCGACGGCGGCCGTCTCGAGAGCTGGATCCTCGACACCTACGCCGGCCGAAAACTCGGACTGCCCACGACCGGCAGCGCGAGCCGCGGAACCGGCGGGGCTCCCCACGCCGGGACGACGAACCTATGGCTCGAGCCCGGCGAGGGCACGATCGACGAACTCATCGGCGAGATCGATCGAGGCCTGCTCGTCACCGAGTTGATCGGGATGGGATTCAACCCGACGACCGGCGATTATTCGCGCGGCGCGGCAGGGCTCTGGATCGAGAACGGCGAGGTCGTCCATCCCGTCGAGGAGATCACGATCGCTGGCAACCTCGGCGAGATGCTTCTGCAGATCGATCGCGTCGGCAGCGAACTCCTCTGGCGGGGCCGAACGGCTTCCCCGCCCCTACGCGTCGCCCGAATGACGGTCGCTGGCGAATAGAACGGAACCCGATGAGCGAGCAAGCACCCCCGATCCTCGAAGGCACCCACCTCCCCGACGTCGACGTCCTCTCGACGCGCGTCGCCGTCGCACTCGGCCAGAACCCGAGCCAGTTCACGGGACCCGGAACGAACACCTACCTCGTCGGCACGGGCTCGAAGCGCCTCCTCCTCGACACGGGGTCGGGCCATGCCGAGTACATGCCCGTCCTCGAAGAAGCCATCGCACGGATCGGCTGCAAGGAGATCGAGGGCATCGTCCTCACCCACGCCCATCCCGATCACATCGGCGGCGTGAACCAGGTCTGCGCCCATTTCGGTTCGATGCCCGTGTACAAGCTGCCGTGGCCGACCGCGGAAGCGACGAGTGACGGGTCGAGCCCGGCCTCGAGTCCGGATGCGGCGAGTGACGCGCCGATCGAGATCCTTGCCGACGGGGATATCGTCGAGACCGAGGGCGCGCGACTGCGCTCGATCTTCACGCCGGGCCATGCGCCGGACCATCTCTGTTTCCTGCTCGAAGAGGAGCGCAACCTCTTCAGTGGCGACAACGTCCTCGGCATCGGCACGACGGTGATCCCCGCCGAGACCGGTGATCTCGGCGACTACATGCAGTCTCTCGAGCGCGTGCTGTCGGAACAACCGCCACAGATCTATCCCGCGCATGGCCCGCGCATCGAGGCCGGCAGCACCAAGATCGAGGAGTACATCGCCCATCGTCGCGATCGCGAGAACCAGGTCCTCGAAGCGCTCGCGGCGGGCGACCGCGACGCGATGACGATGGTGAAGCGGATCTACGTGGGGTACCCCGAGACGCTCCACCGCGCGGCGGCCAGCTCCGTCACGTCGCATCTCAAGAAACTCGCCCGAGACGGCCGCGTGCGGCGACTCGAAGGCGACGACGGCGATCCGATCTGGGAGCCCATCTGAACGGGCGGACGGTTGCGCACGATTCCGAGAGAGTCCGAAAGATCGAGGACGAACCAGGGCGATCACGGAGAGCCGAGGAGAACTGCGCGGGCTCGCGCCGATCCTCAGAGCCAGTCCGGCGCCGGGAGCCCCTTCTCCTTCAAGAAGTCGGGGTTCCACATCTTGCTCTGATACCGCGTCCCGGAATCGGCGAGCACTGTCACGATCGTATGACCGGGTCCGAGTCGCTCCGCCAGGCGTAGAGCACCGGCCACGTTCACGCCGCTCGAACCGCCAAGGCAGAGCCCCTCTTCCTTCAGCAGCCGGAACGCGATCGGAAGCCACTCGTCGTCGGGGATCTGATAGGCGACATCGATCGGCGCACCGTCGAGGTTGGCGGTGATCCGGCCCTGCCCGATGCCCTCGCTGATCGAGCTGCCTTCGGACTCGAGTTCGCCGTGTTCGTAGTAGTGGTAGAGCGCCGCGCCCATCGGATCCGCGAGACCGATCACGACCTTCGGGTTGCGCTCCTTCAGCGCGAGCCCCACGCCCGCCACGGTTCCACCCGTCCCCGCCGCGCAGATGAATCCGTCGACGCGACCGTCGGTCTGATCCCAGATCTCGGGGCCCGTGGTCTGCCGATGCCCCTCGCGATTGGCGACATTGTCGAACTGATTGGCCCAGATGGCGCCCTCGGGCGTCGACCCCGCCAGTTCGTCCGCGAGGCGATGCGAGACGTGGACGTAGTTGTCGGGATTCTTGTAGGGCTTGGCCGGGACTTCACGAAGGTCGGCGCCGCAGAGGCGCAGCATGTCCTTCTTCTCCTGGCTCTGCGTGTCCGGGATGACGATCACGGTGGGGTAGCCGAGCGCGTTGCCGACCAGAGCCAGTCCGATCCCCGTATTGCCCGCGGTGCCCTCGACGATCACGCCGCCGGGCCGCAGCGTTCCCCGGGCTTCCGCATCGCGCACGATCGCGAGGGCCGCCCGGTCCTTGACCGAACCGCCGGGATTCAGGAACTCGGCCTTGCCCAGGATTTCGCATCCCGACACCCTGGAGGCCTGCTCGAGTCGGATCAGCGGCGTGCGTCCGATCGTGTCGAGAAAACCGTCCCGCGTATCCATGCCGCTCGCGCTACTTCGCTCGCTCGGGATCGAGTCGTCGCTCGATCGCGGTCGCCCGCCCGTCCCCCGTCGGCTGGTACACGAAGCGCACTTCCTTCAAGACGGAAGCGAACTCCTCGAGGGCCTTCGGGCTCGACATGTCGAAGGTGTCGAAGCCGCTTCGAAGCATGAACGTCAGCTGCTCGCAGAGCACGTCGCCGACCGCACGAATCTCGCCCTCGTACCCCATGCGCTCCCGCAACAGGCGAGCCGAGGAGAACGCGCGACCGTCCGAGAAGACGGGAAAGTCGAGTGCGACCAGGGAGAGTCGCGCGAGATCCGATTCGATCTCTGTCGGCGATTCGTCGGGCTGCAGCACGACGCCGACGTCGCCATCTCGCGAGAGCAGCGCGTCCTTCTCCGCGAGGAACCGCGAAAGCGACACCAGGACCCCGCCCGATTCAGGCAGTGCGCCCTCGTCGTCGACGCGCACGAAGCGATCGTCGATGACCGCCGCCGTTTCTCCACGCTGTTCAAGCAGCGCCATAGACCCCCTCCTTGAACGGCTGCTGGCCGACACGGCGATAAGTATCGATGAATTCTTCGTCGCCCTCGCGCAGGTCGAGGTAGATCGAAACGAGCTTGTCGACGATGTCGACGACCTGATCGGCCGAGAACCCGCGACCGAGGATCTTCCCGAGCGAAGCATCCTCACTCGCCGAGCCGCCGAGCTGGATCTGGTAGTGCTCCTCGCCCTTGCGGTCGACACCGAGGATGCCGATGTGGCCCACGTGATGATGCCCACAGGCGTTGATGCAGCCGGAAATCTTGATCTGCATGTTGCCGATCTCGTCGAGGCGCTGCTGTTCGGCGAAGCGCTCGGTGATCTGGGTTGCGATCGGAATCGAGCGCGCGTTCGCAAGCGCACAGTAGTCGAGCCCGGGACAGCAGATGATGTCCGAGAGGAGTCCGACGTTCGCTGTCGCGAGTCCCGCCGCGGCGAGCCGATCGTAGAGTTCCGGCAATCGGTCTCTTTCGACATGGGGCAGGACGAGGTTCTGCGCATGTGTCACACGAATCTCGCCGAAGCTGAACTCGTCGGCCAGGTCGGCCACGAGATCCATCTGTTCGTCCGTGGCATCGCCCGGCGGCAAGCCGATCGGCTTGAGGGAGATGTTGGCGATCGCGTAGCCCGGCGCCTTGTGTTCGACGACGTTGTGCCGCACCCAGCTCGCGAAGGCGGGGTCGCTGCCTTCCCTATCGACCGTCGCGGGAGCGTCGGAGTCGAGGGCGCGGAAATCGGGCGGGACGAAATGCGCCGCGATGCGATCGATCTCTTCCTTCGGGAGCTTCAGGGCGGAGTCTTTGATCGAGGCCCATTCTTCCTCGACGAGTCGCGTGAACTCTTCGGCGCCCGTCTCGTGGACGGTCACCTTGATGCGCGCCTTGTATTTGTTGTCGCGCCGCCCGATCAGGTTGTACGTGCGAAGGATGGCCTCCAGATACGAGAGCAGATGCTCCTCCGGCAGGAAGTCCCGGATCGACTTCCCGAGGAAGGGCGTGCGACCGAGCCCACCGCCGACGAGGACTTCGAAGCCGACCTCTCCGCCCTCGCCTCGCTTCATGATCAGGCCGATGTCGTGCACCTTGACCGCGGCGCGATCGTTCTCCGAGCCGGTGACGGCGATCTTGAACTTGCGGGGCAGATACGAAAACTCGGGATGCAGGGTCGACCACTGCCGGATGATCTCGCACCAGATGCGCGGATCCTCGATCTCGTCCTTCGCCGCGCCGGCGAATTGATCCGAAGTCGTATTCCGGATGCAGTTGCCACTGGTCTGGATCGCGTGCATCTCGACCTCGGCGAGTTCGCCGAGGATGTCCGGCGTCTCCTCGAGCTTCGGCCAGTTGTACTGGAGGTTCTGTCGCGTCGTGAAGTGGCCGTAGCCCTTGTCGTAGCGGCGCGCGATGTAGGCGAGTTTTCGCATCTGTCGCGAATCGAGGGTGCCGTACGGAATCGCCACTCGGAGCATGTAGGCATGCAGCTGGAGGTAGAGGCCGTTCATCAGCCGCAGCGGGCGGAACTGTTCTTCGGTGAGCTCGCCGGACATGCGCCGTTCCACCTGGCGTCGGAACTGGGCGACCCGGTCCTGCACGAGCGCGTGGTCGTATTCATCGTAGCGGTACATCGTTATGCCTCCGAGCCTTCGGCCTGCTTGCCGAGATCGAGCCGAATAGTGGGACCGAGGCATCGGATCACCTCGCGATACTTCGTCGGACGGAGCTGCCCATCCTGCTCCTCGACGTCGATCAAGTAGGGATCGACGACGATCTGGGTCGAGACCGCGTCGGCTTCCGCCAATGCGAGGAGTTCGGCCGCTCGCGCATCGTTCTCGGCCACTTCGGCCGATTCGAGGCGCAGCGCCCATTCGACGGCGCCGGCCTGCCCGGCCTGCTTCAAGAACACGACGAGGCCGTCCGAGAGACGACTCGCGATCACCACCTGCTTCATAGCCCGATCATTCCTTTCCCGACTTCGCTCTTCGGTCCATCCTGCCGACCCGGCCGCTTCGCGGCACGAATCGATCCTCTGGGATGCGGGGACCAGCGTCTCGGGTTCCGTCCCGCGACACCCGGTCCTTCCCAGGTCACAATCAGACCAGAAAACGCTTCAAATCCAAGACCTTGAAAGCGGGGCGCGGCGAGCGCCGTAGCGTACTCAAACGCCTCGGGCTTGGCAAAGAAATCCCGATCTCGAACGTCGGGATATTTCACATGCAGCCAGATCGCGCGAGCGAGCGAATGCACGACTACGAGATGACCGCCCGCTCCTTGATGTACGCGTCGGCTTGACTGCGCGGCCGTGCATCGGTACCTCGCGATGCGTGAAACGCCCCGATCGACCCTCGACCCCGACCCCCGGCCTCGTTTTGGCGAGCGCCTCCCCCCGCCGGCGCGAAATCCTCGCAGCCGCGGACGTCCGCTTCGATGTCCATCCCTCCGACGTGGAGGAGCGGACGCGGCCCGATGAAGCGCCCGAAGACCTCGCGCGCCGACTCGCGATCGAAAAGGCGCTCGACGTAGCGCGGCGCTTCGACATCGACCCGCCGCGCCCCGTGCTGGGTGCAGACACGATCGTCGTCGCGGAGGGCGATACGGTGCTCGGCAAACCGCGGGACGAGGAGCATGCGGTCCAGCTGCTCGAACGACTGATGGGCCGAACCCATCGCGTGATGACGGGGATCGCCCTGGTCGCGAGCGGCGGACGCGAGATCGGGTCAGAGGTCGTCACGAGCGAAGTCGAGATGCGACCCGCGACGCGCGAAGAACTCGTCGAGTACGTCGCCGTCGGTGAGTCTCTCGACAAGGCCGGGGGATATGCGCTGCAGGGCGAGGGTCGACGCTTCATCGTCTCGGTGAAGGGAAGCGAAACGAACGTGATCGGGTTGCCGATCGACGAGACGCTGGCTCTCCTCGCACGATTCGAGGGCGACGTCGGCGAGTCTGCCCCGCGATGACCGCCGAACAGCAGCCCGGTCTTCAGAGTCTCGACCCACAGGTCCTCGCCGAAGGCGCTCGACGCTTCGAGGTCGTCTCGGGACGCATCGCCGAGGCCGCCGCTCGGGTCGGACGTTCGGCGGAGGAGATCACCCTGGTGGGCGTCGCGAAGCGGCAGCCCCCCGATCGCATCCTCGCTTCGATCGCGGCGGGCCTTCGCGTGATCGGCCAGAGCTACATCCAGGAAGCCCGGGAGATCCGTCCGATGATCGAGTCGAGGCTGGCGGCCGACCCATCGGGCGCGGGACTCGACCTCGAATGGCGACTGGTCGGCCGACTGCAGCGGAACAAGGCCGCCCTCGCCGCCCGACTCTTCGACGCCGTCGAGACCGTCGACCGTTCGGAGCTGGCTGAAACACTCTCGAGGCGAGTGGTCGCCGAGGGACGGACGCTCGAGGTGTTGATCCAGGTGAGCCTCTGCGGAGAGTCGCAGAAAGGTGGATGCGAACCGTCCGAATTGCCTGTACTCGCGCAGCGGGTCCTCGACGCCGAGGGCCTTCGATTGCGCGGGCTGATGACGATTCCTGCCGCGAGTGAAGACCCCGAAGCCGCGCGCCCCGCGTTCGCCGAGCTGCGCGCGCTGCGCACGAGCCTTGCCGATCTCGACCCGTCCCTCGCAAGCGCCGAGCTTTCCATGGGCATGTCGCGCGACCTCGAGGTCGCCGTCGAAGAGGGCGCTACGCTCGTCCGCGTCGGGACCGACCTCTTTGGCGAACGCGTCCTCGGCGAACGCGTCGACACGCAAGCGAAATAGAAATCCTCGGGCCCACGAGTCCCCGAACCGGAGCGATCGATCGATGACGAAGGACCCCCTTACGAAGAGTCGGATCGGATTCATCGGCTGCGGCGCCATGGCGCGAGCGTTGGCGGGTGGACTCGTCGAGGCCGGCGTCGGCGCTTCCCAGATCGTCGCGTCCGACCCCTTCGCGGACGCGCGGGAACAATTCGAGCAAGCGATCGGCGCGGGCGCGACGGAGAGCAACGACGAGGTCGTGGCGAAGTCGGACGTCGTCGTTCTCGCGGTGAAGCCGGGTGCGGTCGCGGGCGTACTCTCGAGCCTCGAACCGGGCGCAGCGGCCAAACCCCTCTGGATCTCGATCGCCGCTGGCGTGCCGCTCGAAGCGCTGGAGAGCGCGTTGCCGGGCGCTGCGCGCGTCGTGCGCACGATGCCGAACACGCCCGCGCTGGTGGGTGCCGGTTCCACGGCCTATTTCCCGGCCGCCACTGTCGGCGAGGAGGATCTCGCCCTCACCGAAGCCATCCTACGCGCCGCCGGTTGGTGCTGGCGAGCGCCGAACGAGGGACTGCTCGATGCGGTGACCGGACTCTCGGGCAGCGGCCCCGCCTACGTGTTCCTGATTCTCGAAGCCCTCGCCGACGCCGGGGTTCGCCAGGGCCTGCCGCGCGATGCCGCCCAGGAACTGGCGACCCGCACGGTCCTCGGCGCCGCGAAGCTCGCCCTCGAAACCGGCCGACATCCGGGGGTCCTGAAGGATCAGGTCACCTCGCCGGGTGGAACCACCATCGCTGGTCTCGAACAGCTCGAGATGCACGGCGTGCGCGCCGCGATCTACGACGCGGTCGCCGCCGCGACCGAACGCTCCCGGGCGCTCCGCGACAGCTAGAGCGGCACGCAGGGGCTCCGGCCCTCGCCTGGCCTGGCCCGGCCCGGCCCAGCCCCCCGAACGCACCGCGTATCGGGTCGATCTCGCCGCCCGCCTTTCGGGAGTGTGACGCCAAACCCTCAAGATTTTCGCAGTCCTGGCCGATTTCCTGCCGGGGGGAGAGAGATTCGTTCGCCCCCTTTCGGAGCCCTGATGGGGCTCGCTCGAGGAGACGGTTCGCCATGCGCATGACACCCCTGGACGTCCAGAGCCACAAATTCGCTCACCGCCTGCGCGGATACGATCCGGAGGAGGTCCAGGCCTTCCTGCGCATCGTGTCCGAGGACTACGAGAGCCTGGTCCTCGAGAACGACAGCCAGGCCGACCGGATCCGCCGGCTCGAAGCCCGACTCGAGGAGCTCTCGGCCCAGGAAGCGCTGCTGAAGGAAACCCTGCTGAGCGCCCAGGCCATGACCGAGGAGCTCCGACGCAGCGCCGAGCGCGACGCAGAACTCCGCCTCGCCGAGGTCGAGGTCCGTGCCGAGAAGATCCTCGACGCCTCGCATCGACGCGCGGCCCGCCTGGCCCAGGACATCCGTGAAATGCGGTCGCTTCGGTCGCGACTCGCCGAGTCGTTCCGCAGCGCCGCCGAGACCCACCTCTCGCTCCTCGAAACCCTCGAGACCGACCCCGAGCAGGATCCGCTGATCCAGGGCCTCGTCGAAGGCACCGTCGCCTACCTGAAGCGGGACAGCCGAAGCCCGCGCGCAGAGGCCGAAGAGAAGGCCTCCGCCACCTCCGCGAAAGAGCCAGACTCGAAGAGCGGCTGAGGCCTCGCCTCGGGCTCCGACCCTGATCGCCGCCACCGTTGGCAGCCCTCGCGCAATGGGATATCAAAGGCGCCGTCCCAGGCCTGCGCGAGGAACAGAAGGCGATGCCGACCTACGAGTATCAGTGCGAAAAATGTGGATTCGAGTTCGAACGCGTCCAGCGTATCACCGAGGATCCGATCAAGACCTGCCCCGAATGCAAGAGCCGCAAGGCCAAGCGTCTGCTCTCGGCGCCCAGCTTCATCCTGAAAGGGGGCGGCTGGTACGCGGATGGCTACGGCAGCAGCGGCGGCGCCGCAAAGCCCTCTTCCGACAGCTCATCGAGCGATTCCTCGTCATCGAGTAGCGATTCCGACAGCAGCGCCTCGAAGGACAAGCCCAAGGACAAGAGCTCCTCCTCGGATGCCAAGTCGGGCGGCAAGTCGGCCGGCAGCAAGTCCAGCAAGAAGGCGTCCGGATGAGCCAGTCCAAAGCGATCCAGACCACGGTCGTCGACGGCCTCGCCCTCGCCAATCAACTGCGCGACGAAATGAAGGCCGAGATCGAATCCCTCGTCGCCGCGGGTCACCGCCCGCCGCAATTGACGGTGGTGCTCGTCGGGGACGACCCCGCGAGCCGCTCCTATATCAAGGGCAAGCAGCGCGCCTGCTCGCGCATCGGCGCGGACTCCGCGGAATACCTCCTGCCCGAATCGACGAGCGAGAAGGAACTCCTCGATCTCATCGACAAACTGAATCGCGACGACGCGGTCGACGGCATCCTCGTCCAGCTCCCGCTCCCCAAGCAGATCTCGCCCGAGGTGATCGCCGAGGCGCTCGACCCAGCGAAGGACGCCGACGCCCTCCACCCGCTGAATTTCGGCCGGCTCCTGCTGGGGACAGCGAAGCTGGTTTCGTGCACGCCCCTCGGCGTGATGGCGATCCTCGAACGCCACGGCATCGAAGTCGCCGGCGCGCACGCCGTCGTGATCGGTCGCAGCAATATCGTCGGCAAGCCGGTCTCGATCCTACTGCAGCAGCAGAACGCGACGGTCACCATGTGCCACTCACGAACGCGCGACCTCGACGAGGTCTGTCGCAGCGCCGACATCCTCGTCGCCGCCGCCGGGAGTCCGCGCATGGTGAAGGCGGACTGGATTCGACCCGGCGCCGCCGTCCTCGACGTCGGCGTTTCGGAAGTCGAAGGCAAGCTCGTCGGCGATGTCGATTTCGAAGCCGCCCAGGGCGTGGCCGGGCTGATCACGCCGTCGCGCCGCGGGATCGGTCCGATGACGATCACGATGCTGCTGCGCAACACGCTCGAGGCCTACAAAGATCGAAAGCTGGCCCGGCGCGATTCGTGAGCGAGACGCATCGCACGCCCCTGTATCCCGCACACGTCCGGCACGAAGCCAAGCTGGTTCCCTTCGCCGGCTACGACATGCCGCTTCAATACTCATCGATCCGTCTGGAACACGAGGCGGTTCGCGAGCGCGCTGGCCTCTTCGACGTCTCGCACATGGCACAGATCCATCTCTCCGGATCCGGCGCGATCGAGAGCGCCGAAGTGCTCCTCACCTGTGAGGTCGCCTCACTGAGGGTCGACCGCGCTCGCTACGGACTCCTGCTCAACGACGCCGGCGGTTGCGTCGACGACGTGATGCTCACTCGCGAAGGACCCGAGACCCTCTTTCTCTGCGTCAATGCGGCCAATCACGAGAAGGCCCTCGCCTGGATCCAGGACCGCGTCGGCACCGAGACCCACGTAGAAGACCGAAGTCGGGAAACCGCGCTGCTCGCCTTGCAAGGACCGTCCGCGGCCCCCGTGCTCTCGCGTCTCGGTCCCGAGACCGCGGATCTTCCGAAGCGCTTCCGGGTTCGCCGACTCGAACTCGCCGGATCGAGCGTGCTCGTTTCCGCCACCGGCTATACGGGATCGCCCGGATTCGAACTCTACGTCGCGGCTGATCGGGCCGAAGCGCTCTTCGAGGCGATCCTCGAGGCCGGTGCGGACGACGGCGTCGTGCCGGCGGGTCTGGGCGCGCGGGACACGCTGCGGCTCGAGGCCGCCTTGCCCCTGTATGGACACGAACTCGACGACACGACGACGCCTTTCGAGGCCGGCCTCTCACGCTTCGTGAAGGCGCTCCCTGGCGGATTCATCGGGGCCGAGGCGCTGGCGGCGAAGAGCGCCGAAGACCCGAGCGCGCGACGACTCGTCGGTTTCGAGATGACGGGACGTGGCATCGCGCGCGCGGATTACGAGATCGTGCACGACGGCGATGTCGTCGGTCGTGTGACCTCCGGCGCGCCTTCGCCGAGCCTCGGAAAGTCGATCGGCCTCGGCTACGTTCCGCGAGCCCTCGGTGACGTGGGCCAGGAATTCGCGATCCGGATCCGCGGCAAGGACGTCGCGGCGCGGATCGTCGAGACACCCTTCATTCGCTGACGGAGACAGGCGCGGACGCCGCGCCATTCGCGGGAGAGATCGGCACGTGGCGGACTACGATTTTCCGGAAGACCTTCTCTACACCAAAGACGACGAATGGATTCGGCGCGAAGGCGACGAAGTCGTGATCGGCGTCAGCGATTTCGCCCAGAACCAACTCGGAGACATCGTCTTCGTCGAGCTGCCCGAAGTCGGCGACTCGACGGAAGCCGGTGCTTCCTTCGGCACGATCGAGTCTGTGAAGGCGGTATCGGATCTCTATGCACCGCTGTCCGGCGAAGTCACCGCGATCAATGAAGACCTCGAAGATTCGCCCGAGAAGGTCAACGAGTCCTGCTACGAAGCCGGCTGGCTGATCCGATTGAGGCCGAGTGACGCGGCGCAGCTCGACGGACTCCTCGCGGTCGGCGCCTATCGCACGTCCGTCGAGGAACGCGACGCCGAGAGCTGAGGCGCGAGAGGAAGACTTCTGCGTCGGTCGAACGCCAGGCGGCGACGACGAAACGCGGTCTTCGTCTTCAGGCCTGATCCGACGCGCGGTCGATGCGGGCGCGGGCGACCTCGGCCCAGGAGCCGTGCGGATCCAGCTGCAGATAGCGTCGCCAGTGATCGCGTGCGCCGCGCTCTCGCCCGATCTTCTCGTAGAGCAGCGCCAGATTGATGTGCAGGTCCGGATAGAGCGGGTCCGACGCCAGAGCGCGCCGGTAATGCGCGAGCGCGCCCCCGTCGTCGCCCTCTTCCTCCAGAACGTTGGCGAGATTGAAGTTCGCCTCGACGTGGTCGGCCTCGCGTTCGAGGCAGGATTCGAAGGCCCTACGTGCCGCAGTCCGCTGGCCCTGGTTGTAGCGCACGGCGCCGAGGTTGCAGTACGCGTCCGCGAAGTCGGGCTCGAGTTCGATGGCCTTCTCGTAGGCTTCGATCGCCTCGGCCCACTTCGTCGAATCGGCGTCGAGTTCACATCCCTGCTCGAACCAGGCGCCGGCCGACTCG
>Ga0315338_1001759_pt1 | contig 24715 bp, 29 predicted proteins | sample ASW8metaG_FD_204518 | JGI IMG/M metagenome (GOLD analysis project Ga0315338, IMG submission 204518) | Ammonia-oxidizing marine archaeal communities from Monterey Bay, California, United States - ASW #8 | ecosystem: Environmental > Aquatic > Marine > Coastal | place: USA: California | collected... | reverse complement strand
TTTATAATGAATATTTAAAAGCGGAAGAATTGAAGAAAAAACGCGTCATGGATTTAAATTCTGTAAACAACCAGCTTCTTGGAGGAATTTATGGTATGTTCTTGCAAAGACCCAGCGAACTTCATAAACTTCATGAGGAAATCTTTAAATCACCTTCATTAAATTCAAATAAAAAAGCGAATAATAATAATACAAATCCAAATGTATCACTTACATATCATGAATATATCGCTCTCCAGATTATATTTACTATTTTCCTGAATATTTTCCGTCAATATACAATTAGTGGTGGGGAATCCGCAAAAGCAACTGATGATTTATACGAATCCCTGGATATTCTCATCAAACAAACAACACGTAGTCCAAAAGCCATTACATTTTGGAATAATAATAAAAAACAATTTAATTCATTAGGATTTATCCAATGGATGGATAATAAATACTTCGGAAAATAAATACTTAATATTAAACCACACTTATAAATGAAATGAAATGAACCTAAAGATAAAGAAACGAATATATATTGTATTCAAAAATCGTAAAACCAAAGAAGAAAAGGATTAAATTTGACTATCCAATTTATAAACAGTTAATAACTTTTCCTCGCTTTTTTTAACTTTAATTTTTCTACGAAGTCTATTTCGTTGTTTCTCAGTCAGTTCTAATTCATTATTTGGAATAAGTGGGCGTTTATGTTTTAAATCTACTTTATACATTGTTTTTCCAATATCAATGACTTCTTTCTTTTTCATTTTAATGATAATAGGATAATAATATGCTGCCTGTTTTATATATTGACTACTATCTGCTATTATTCCTTTTCCAATAGAATATAATTTTGTTAAATAATCTACAACCAATAATATATAATGTATTCGTGATTTTTTGTTATTTGTGCTCCATTTATATTTATAGATGTTAAATATGGCGTGTATATTTAATTGAATACGTTCATCCAGTTTATTAGCATTTGTAAGCAACATATCCCATAATAACCAACTTATATCTTTATTATCAATGCTATCCATAATATGATTTCGGGAAGCACACTCTAATTTCACACCATTGCTCAATAAATATGCATCCCACTGAAAGAGCCAACTAATCCAATAGCGGGCATGTGTTTCATTTTTTTGTATAATTCCCCACATAATTTCATTACATGCCATTCTTGTTTCTGGTGAATCCCCTAATCGTATGATAGAATGAACATAATTATTATCCCCGGATTTTGTCATTTCTTTAATTTTATTAGTATGAAAATCCTCTGATTTACATTTAATTGCTGTTTTTGTATTTTTTTTCCCTGAATGACATAAAATAGTTATTAATTCAGCAATTTGGTTTCGAATTCGTGTGGAATTTCGCAGTTCCAATTCTGCCTGTTTTTCAATATCATGTTTTGTATCCTTTTTTCCGGTTTCTTTTAAATTGTTTATAATTTGTTTTCTAATTTGTAAAAATTGTTTGAAACGACGGAAATATCTATATGGAAGAACTGGATTTTGTATTCCAATTTTTCGAAAAATAACCCAATCTAAAATAGTATATATTTTATTAATATCCCCACATGCTAATAATTCAAATGCCAATGTAACCGCTGTTTCAACACGACATTCTAATATCTTTTTTTTTAATTCCGCTATAACCTGTTTTTTATCATAACCTGAAAAAGTGGTTGTTTTAAAATCTTGTATTATTCGTGTATCTTTAAAAAGCACATTATCCATTGCTATTTAAAATGTATTAGAAAAAAAGTATTATCTTAATCCTCATTTCAACAAAATTGATTTTGACCATACATAAAATACTTTTTGAATTTAATAATAATGACATCTCTATTAAATTTAATGCATAATTTTCAAAAATTAAATAAAGTAAATAAACAATGTATTACAAACACACAATATTTTTATGATAATTTTATTATGAATTACCCAACATTACCAATTCATGCCATGGCTGTTATTTGTCTTGTTGGAACAAGAACTATTATACATATGGTGATTATGATAAATGATACCATATATGACCCATCATATGAAATACATTCATTAAATGATGTATTATATTTTAATAATATCAAAGATTATATGAATAATATTACAATAGATTCGCGAAATAAAATTGGTAAATTGGTGGTAAAGGAATTTATAGAATTTATTGAAATTGCCAAATTAATTAATAATAAAAAACATATTATAGCAGATAATAAATATTATCATTCACAAGCAGATTATGTACTAAATAATATAGATAGCAAAAAAATACTCTATTCATCATGACTATTCATTAATAAATTTAAACCATAAATTAATCCAGGGAAATAGAAACAACAAGTTAAAAGAAAACAAACCAGGATTTTCTCTATATTTTTAAAATCTCTTCTGTATTGGTGACGAAATACATATGCAGGAGGAAAGGCTATTAATAATAAATAATCACCTAAATCTTTTGGCACACATATAGCTCCATATCCTATACCACCATACATGGCTTTGTCATATATACTTTGTTCATTAAAATCAACCGCTTCACAAGACATCCTAATTTAATAATGTAATATATAATATTTTTAGTTTAAGTAATTGCCTCGTATGTTTTTTGTGGGTCGCTTAAAATATTTTTTAATTCTTCAAATTTGCTGACATATGTGTTTTTAACTTGCTTTCTTTCACGTAAACATTTTACATATTTTTGTTCTTCTTTATTTAATTCATTATTATTCACTAAAATAAGAGCATAGATAAGACCCGGAAAATAAAACATGGATGTTAAAAGACAGCATAATAAAACACGTTTTAATCGATTAAAATCAGCAAATCCAACCGTCATAAATACACCAAAAGGAGGTAAAATAATGGTGAAAATATTTCGAATTAACCACATACTAAAACATAATCCATCTTTTTTATTATTCTTTGTAATTAATCCAGTAATAACGTCACCTTTTAAGTGATGAACGCCAAATACTGTTGCTATCGCTTCAAATGTCAACCAAAATATATTCACACCCAAACTTATAATTTGTTTTACAATATCAATGCCAAGAGAAATAAGTTGAACTATAATTTTAGCAATGGGTCCTGCTTTTCGTTCTTCAATCATACCATTTATTCTATTCATATTCACCGAACGATTATAAAAATATTTCTTAAATCCCGGGTTAACATCTTCATAATCACCCTTTCTAACAGGTTTTCCGTCTTTCATACATTGTCTTCTTAGGAACTGTCCATCTTTGGTTCGTATCACTTCACAATTTCCCAGGGGACAATCATTATCCACACGACATGTTTCGATTTCACCCAGTGGATCCGTACCACCACTACAAAATCTCCCCAAAGGAATCTTTTTTTCCTTATCAGCATATGTCATTGTACATAAAGCATCATTTTTACAATCACTTGTAATATTACATTTATCCCCGTTCATATTTTATATTACTCTTATAATAAACTTTTAAAAAAAGTTTTAACAAAATACAAAAACAATAGGAAAATTTTTAACAAAATACAAAAACAATAGGAAAATTTTTAACAAAATACAAAAACAATAGGAAAAATAAACCAATAATAAAATCAACTTATGAGATACTTAGTTTATAAACATTTTCCTTCTTTCTTTCTGTTTACAACCAACAATAAAGCATATAGAAAACCAGGAATATAATAACAATAAACGGAAAGAAATGCACATATAATCACTTCCCAAAATTTATCCCAACCATACTTTTGAAATATGGCAAATGGAGGACAGATTACTAATATAATGATGTTAATAAAATTCAAACTATAACATGTTGATTTAGGCATTATATCTTTTTTTTTCTTTTTGTCGCGTGTTCCAAGATATTTATGTGGATTAAGATGGTCAAATATGGATGAAACCAAAAAAGTAAATCCAAGTGTAATACCTGAAATAACTTCATTGACCAACCGAACTGGATTAAATAACAATGGAATCAACTCAAATAATTTCATAAAAATACTAAAAAGTGGTTTGAACATATCACCAACAAGAGCAAAAAAAGCACCCAAAGCTACTAAAGATGGTATTGCTGGAAGCATTGAAACAGCAGCAGGAGTAAAATTCATAGTTATAATACTTTTAGATTAAAATTTTTTACTTTGTTTACCTTTTACATTTATTAGAACGTCCTAAAACTAACATTAGAGCATATACCAATCCAGGAATATAATAACAATAAACAGACAAAAAGGCGCATAATATAATTTGCCAGAATTTTTCAGCACCATAACGCTGAAATATGGCAAATGGGGGACAAATAACCAATATAATTATGTTTAATGCAGTCATATCATATTTGTCACATTTAATTGTATCTAAATTTGTGTTTTTTTTACTCCTATTTGATGAAAAATAGGTGGATGGATTAAATAAATCTAAAAAGGCCCGGAATAATGTTGTTATGCCTAAAACTATACCAGTTATGACTTCATTGACTAAACGTACTGGGTCAAATATAAGTGGAATAATGGGGAATAACATTGTGAATATATCAAATAATTTTATGAGAAGGTCACCAAAAAGAGCAAACATTGCGCTAATAGCACCAAACGCCATAATAAGTTCAATCATCTTTATTAATGTTAATTGATATTTTTTTAATTAATACATTTTGTTGTGTTTTTCACTACATCTGTTAGCAATATAGCATATAATAACCCAGGGATATAATAACAATACACTGTTAAAAACGCACATATAATAATTTGCCAAAAATGTTTCGCTCCTCCAGCCATAAATACAGCATAGGGAGGGCAAAATATAAGAATAACTGTTCTTATAAATTTTCCTGAATAACAATTAGTTTTAATAGTATCTATTTTTTTATTTTTATCTTTATCTTTCCCGTGGTAAGAATTTAATTTCGCTGGGGATATTTCACCTAAAATCGATTCAAAAAGAACTGTAAATCCTAATATAATACCCGTTATAATATCATTTACCAATTTCGTAGGATTCATAAACACATCGAGGAACACTTCAAGTAATGGAGGTATTAATGATAAAAATATTAATAAAATTTTCCCAAATACAACAATAAAGGTTATAATCATAACCACTGGTGGAATATAAAGAGCAGCAAAAACCATTATTAATCCAGTACTTTAATAATATTACAGATTATTTTATGTTAAAAAAATTGATTATGTGGTTTTATTGCTCTCTTATTATGTGTGTCATTACAAAATAAAAATAAAATGTCTCATACAAAAGAAGAAGTTGAAGCGGCTGAAAAAGTTATTCAAGATGCACAATTAGAAGAAGAAAAACAATTCAAACTGGATGAACAAAAATGGATTAATAGTGTTGAAAAATGTTTAAGTCATATGTTAAATAATAAAAAAATTACAAAAACATGGTTTAATGAACCAACTACATTAATTTATAATTTACGTTCTCAATTAGATTTTGGAAGAACAATGAAAAGTTGTATGTTATTTGAATTTGTATTTGAAGATGGAACAACATTATTATTTGGTCCTGGAGAATGTCGTGATGGCGACAAGGTTCGTTATTATTTAACATTACCGAATGCAAATAAAAGTAAATATAACGAGGAAATAAATATAACACATGGATGGTTAGGACATAAAGTGTATGGTTATCAACAGTTGGAAAACCCAGAAAAAAACCGTAAATTTTGGACTATGGCGGCCAAACATTTTAAATTTAAATTGATAGATTTCGAAGCCGCATTAAAACACTTTGCAAAACAAATTTTGCCGAATAAATTAAACCATTCCTTATTTAATGTATGTAGTTATGATGAAAAAGAGAATTGTATGGCAATTAGAGCTCCAATAAAACAAAAAATAGTAACTTATAAATGGAATTAATACTTTTGAAAAAGTATAAGCGAAGCACAATTGTTTTAATTTACCAACCTGGAAAGAAAATCCTTTAAATTTGAAAATGTGACTTTATTATTTAATTCTTCTTTTTTATTATCTTTTACAGCTACAACAGTCGGATAACTTTTTACGTTAAATTTTTTAGCCAATTCAACTTCTTCCTCGCAATTAACTTGTTTCACATTAACGGGTGTATTACCCATTAAATTGTTATTTTTTGCCAGGTCTTCTTCGAGTTTTGCGACTTCTGGTTTTGCTGTTGTACAATGTGGGCACCAATCAACATAGAAAAAATACAAGACTGCTCCTTCTTCATGTCCTACAACATCAAAACCTTCATTTTTTTTCATATACATATATACTCCAACTGCCGAAACAACTGTTAATGATAATAATAAAAGTAATTGTTTTCGTTTCATATTTTTAAGAAATTTGAGCATAAACATTTTATTTCTATATAATTATCCAATATTATTATTTTTCAACCCTACGGCATGTGTATAAGTATAATTTGCGGCCATTCTATTATATTTTTCCCTATTTTCTAAATATAATTTCGCAATATGTTTATCTAAGGGGTCATTTGGATTCGGGTCACTTAACAAAGAACATATTGAAATAAGCACTTTTGATATACCCATAATTGGAGACCAATTATCTTTAATTATATCTAAACATATATCGCCATTCATATTAATATTTGGATGATATATTGGTGTTTTAAATTTAATATTCATCGGCACAAATGGATATTTTTCTGGAAAAGTGAGTGTCAAATAAAATACACCATTTTCATATGGAGTATTTTTAGGTCCATGAATACTTGCCTCCCATTCTAATATATTATCTTTAGAAATAGGGCCGGCCGTAATATGTTCAAGGGAATTATGTTGTATTTGTTTCCATTCTTGTGACAATCGAACTTGACGTTTATCAGTCATTTTATATAATATTATGTTATTCTTTATATATTTTTTGTTTTGGATTGTTTATTTACTTTCCCTAAAAAGTAATATTGTTTTATCTTATAAGGAAACTATGGTGAATTTTGATGATTTTATAATGATTGATGTAACTGAAGACAACACAAGTGAGACCAGGATAAATATTGAAATTATAGAGAATGTTGAGGATATCAAGGAAGTAGAAACGACAGAAAATACAAATACAAAAAATAACAATATTATTATAACAATTGAGGATGATGAACATATTGGAAATGGGGATAACGATAACAATAATGATGTTTTCATTGAGACACAGCCAAAAATAATGGACCGTGAAATAAAAAATAAAGATAAAAAAAAATATAGAAAAAAAAATGAAAAATGTTTAGATGGTTTATTACGTTTAGTTTCTTATTTATGTAATTTAAAAAATCCCAATTTATTTAGAAAATGATACATATCACATTTACGCACTACACGCCTCACAATCCGGATTATCTCTACTACACACTAATCCAACTTGTTTAATTTCTTCTTCACGTTTAAATTGTTCTATTTCCAACGCCGATTGAATATGTTTTCCTATAACTGGATTATTTGTATCTGGTTTTAATTCTGGTTCAATTGTAAATTGCTGTGCCTGTGCTATTCCCATACTCCTTAAATAATACATACCTGTTTTAAGACCCTTTTTCCAAGTATAAAAATGCATTGAATTGAGTTTACTATAATTTAAATCTTTAATATGTGCATTTAAACTTTGACTTTGGTCAATAAATAATCCTCTATCTGCCGCCAAATCAATACATACTTTATGGGATATTTCCCAGGTTGTTTTATATATTTGTTTCATTTCGTCGCTCATTTCATTCACATTTTGCACAGAACCTTTGTCAGCAATAATCTTATTTTTAATATCAACATTCCAGATATTCTTTTCAACACATTCTCTAATAAGATGTTTATTTACTACTACAAATTCCCCTGCTATTGTACGACGAAGATAGATATTACTTGTAAAGGGTTCAATTGTTTCATTATTTCCTAAAATTTGTGATGTGCTTGCAGTTGGCATTGGTGCTAATAATAAACTATTACGTGTTCCATATTTTCCTATTAATGTTCTAAGTTCTTCCCAATCATAATGTAATTTTTCAGATTTTGCTTCCCATAAATCAAATTGAAATAAACCATTGTTCAATGGTGAACCAATAAAAGAACTATATGTTCCAGCCAAATTCATTTCTTTCCCTTTCAGATTCATATTTCTTGTTATTTCTTCTTTTGTAAAATCATTATCATCATGACCTTCTGGAGAATTCCATAATTCTGCACGGTCTTTTGAAATTTGACAACTTTCCAGAAGAGCCCCATAATAAATGGTTTCAAATATTCTTGAATTTAACTCTTTTGCTTCCAAAGAATCAAAAGACATCCTCATCATTACAAAAACATCTGCCAATCCCTGCACACCAATTCCAATGGGTCGATGTCGTCTGTTGCTACGTTCTGCTTCTGGAATAGGATAAAAATTAACATCAATAATTTTATTTAGATTTTTGGTAATAACACGTGATACTTCTAATAGTTTATCCCAATCAAAATCAAATTCTCCATTTTCTTTTTTAATAACATATTTAGGTAATCCTATTGATGCCAAATTACATACAGCGGTTTCTTCTGAATCACTATATTCTATAATTTCAGTACATAAATTACTTGATTTTATTGTACCTAAATTTTTTTGATTGCTTTTCTTATTGCAGGCGTCTTTATAACATATATATGGTAATCCAGTTTCAATTTGTCTTTCTAAAACTTGTTTCCATAATTGTTGTGCTGGAATTGTTTTTTTTGCTTTGCCTTCTCTTTCATATTTTGTATATAATTTTTCAAAATCATAACCATAACAATCGGATAATCCAGGACATTCGTGGGGGCAAAATAAACTCCATTGTCCATCATCTTCAATACGGGACATAAATAAATCACAAACCCATAATGCATAAAATAAATCATGTGCTCTTTCTTCTTGATGCCCATGATTTTTCTTTAAGAGAAGAAAATCCTCAATATCAGCATGCCATGGTTCAAGATATATTGCTATGGAACCTTTTCGTTTTCCGCCACCTTGGTCTACATATCTTGCTGTATCATTAAAAACACGTAACATTGGAACAATACCATTACTAATTCCATTTGTCCCGTTGATAACTGTATTTTTGGCGCGGATATTATGTATATGTACCCCAATTCCACCAGCCCATTTGGAAATTAAAGCACAATTACGTAATGTGGAGTAAATACCATCAATGGAGTCCTCTTTCATTGCCACAAGAAAACAGGAAGATAATTGTGGTCGTGGAGTTCCAGCATTAAATAGCGTTGGAGTAGCATGAATGAAATATTTACAAGACATTAAATTATATGTTTCAAGTGCATCTTTAATATTGTCCCCATGTATTCCCAATGACACTCTCATGAACATATGCTGTGGACGTTCGAGTATTTTGATATTTCTATTGTTATTATTTTTATCATTATTATTCATCAGTCTTAGTAAATAACTTTTTTCCAATGTTTTAAATCCAAAATAATCAAAGAAATAATCCCGTTCATAATGAATGGAACTATTTAACTTTTCACAATTTTTCATAACTGTGTCAAATAATTGTATGGATACAAGCGGAGAATGTTTGCCATGGATATTTTTATTTTCATATAAATTTCGAATAACTTCGGTAAACGATGGAGATGTATTTTTGTGATGATTACTTATAATAATTCGTGAAGCAAGTGTTCCATAATCAGGATGTTCAGTGCAAATTGACGCACAAATTTGTGCACTCAGTTCATCAATTTCATATGTTTTCATTTTATTATATACTCTACTTGCCACATCACGTGTTATACGTGACAAATTTACATTAAGACCATCACATAAATTAGATATACGCATTTCAATCTTATCCAACGACATTTTCTCGTTTTTCCCATTTCGTTTAATAACATAATCAAATTCCATATTAACTATTTCTTGTTTCATTCCTTAAGATAGAATTCATAAAGATAATAATAATCAATTTTTCAACGAACTTAAAAATATAGATAAATATATTTAGTATCTATTATTCTATTGAAAATGGAAGAAATGATTAAACAGGAGCTGAATTCTGTTTTAAATTCATCGTCTTTTTTAAAACATACACCAAAAGAGATGCGAGAAATAAAAAAATCATTTATAAGTTCTATTAATATTGTTATTAAAAATCGTGTGGATATTGAAAAGGAACGTAAATTTAAAAAGAAAAAAATAGTTAGGGCAATATATGTTATATCAGATAGTTCTGATAGTGAGGAAATGTAATGTTTTATTTTTAATTATTGTCATATTCATAATCGAAATCATCGTCGCTATAATTACAATCATTATCGGTTTCTGTTTCAGGAAACCAACTCTTTTCATGCTCGTCCATCAAATATGATAGAAGAAATTTAAATTTAAATTGATAGTTTGGTTTTCCACACCATTCTAAACGTTTTCCAATTGAACATCCATATTGAGGAAGTTTTGCGTCCCAATCTATAATATCTGCAATAATTGGCATAATGCCAGACATATTTTCCTTAACAACATTCTTATTTGTGTTTGAGTATTCCATATTGATTTGTGATTACTTTGCTTATTTTCTTTTTTTATAACGAATAATGATAGAGATACTCATCATGCCTGAGAATCAATTTTTATGATAGAGCAGAGTATTTTATAGAGTATTTTATAGAGTATTTTATAGTTAAATTAAACTTGCAATTTGATAATCATTTTCATCAAATTCAATTTTACAGGTGGGACATTCTTTTTTTGGTAATTTTGAAAAACAGTGGTCACATAAATTAGTATGTCCACATAATTTTAGATTAACAACTACTGAGTTTAAATCATCCAAACAAATACAACATTTTCTGGACAAATATAATTTAATATAATTCTTTTTGTTATATTTTTCAGGTAATAAATCTTCATAATTTACAATTCTTTTTTTTCCGTTATGTCGGATTTCTTTACTGGCACCCCTATCTAATAACAATTGCACACATTCCATCGAAGATGTGGTATTACAATGTTCCGAAGCTATCATTAAAGCCGTAAACCCATTCATCTTTTTTAAATTCATTTCAGCACCCCTATCTAATAACAATCGCACACATTCTATTGATGATGAATCGGTACAATTCCCCGAAGCTATCATTAAAGTGGTCCATCCATCACATTCTTGTGTATTCATATCAGCACCTCTATCCAATAACAATTGCACACATTCTATTGAAGATGTATTATTACAATTCGCTGCAGCAGACATCAATGCTGTCCACCCATATTTGTTTTTCATATTAATATCAGCACCTCTATCCAATAACAATTGCACACATTCAATTGAAGTTGTATCATTACACTCTTCTGCAGCTCTTAGCAAAGCTGAATCCCCTTCATTATCTTGTATATTCATATCAGAACCTCTATCCAATAGCAATTGCACACATTCTATTGAGGTACATTCCCCTGCAGCTATAATTAAAGCTGTTTCCCCATATGCATTTATTATATTAATATCAGCACCTCTATCCAATAACAATTGAACACATTCAATTGAAGATGTATCATTACACTCCATTGCGGCTATTATCAGAGCTGTATCTTTGTCATTATCTTGTATATTCATATCAGCGCCTCTATCCAATAATAATTGCACACATTCTATTGAAGATGTATCATTACACTTCATTGCAGCTAATATTAGAGCTGTGGACCCGTCATTATCCTGTATATTCATATCAGCACCTCTATCCAATAACAATTGCACACATTCTACTGAAGATTTACTATTGCACTCTTCAGCAGCTCTTAGCAAAGCAGTTTCCCCGTCACTATTTTGTATATTCATATCAGCACCTTTATCTAATAACAATTCAACACATTCCGGTAAATATCTCGAAGCAAATAGGAGATTATTATTATAACTCTCAGTTGTAAAGGAAAATAATTCTTTTTTATTATACATATTCAACCACCAAATATAAGCAGTTTTTAGATCTAAATTACATTCACAACATATATTAAATAGTGTTGTTTTTAATGTTGGTAAACATATGTCATTATTAATGATATACTCTTTACCTTCTTTTATAATATACTGAAACAATTGTTTAAATTCATCTATTTTGTCATTTATAGTTTCAAATGCATTAATTAGAACCACATGTTTAATAATAGTATTTTGTATTACACGATTAGATTTGCGTATGTTTGCCATCTTGAAATGTCCTATTAATTAAAACAATAACTGAACACAGGAGAATCAATTTTTATGATGAAATATTAAAAAATAATACTTAAAGCGAAAATTAGTTAATTAATTATTCATAAACGAAGCAAAATAAATGAGCAAAACGATTGGAATTATACGATATCCTGGCTCTAATTGTGATTTCGATATGAAACGATATTTTGATGATAGTTTTTTTATTTGGCATAAAGAAACTGAATATCCGGAAGGAATGACTTGTTTGGTTATTCCAGGAGGATTTGCTTTTGGGGACAGATTATATCATGAAGCAACTGGGAAATATACAATTTCTCCCGGAACAATGGCAATGCAATCTCCAGTAACTAAAATAATATTAGAGGCAGCCAAACGGAAAACACCCATTTTAGGTATTTGCAATGGATTTCAAATATTAGTACAGCTTGGTTTACTACCTGGACAATTATTAATAAATAAAAATGAGAAATTTACTTGTAAGGAAGTAGCGTGTTATTTAAAATATAAGACAAAACAAAATAACGTATTAGATAAACAATTCGGGTTAACTATTGCAAATTCATTTGGTAGATATAAAATTTCATATGAAGAATATGAAAAAATGGATGCTAATCATCAATTATTTTTACGTTATTTAAATACAGATGAGGTATTGAATATTGGTTCGATGGAAAATATTGCTGGAGTATGTAATGAGGAACATACTATTTTTGGTATGATGCCCCATCCTGAGCGTGGTAATAATGAATTTAAATCATCCCTGGAAAAAATTCTATTTCCCAAACCTATTAATAATAATGATGACTTTGATTCTAAAATAACACATTTATTACATAGTGAGCATATCTCATATAAAAGCACACGGCAATATTTAAAAACCCTTCATACCCAGGAGCCTTGGGTTATTCAAGGACCAGGTGAGAATGCTGGGATTATTGATATTGGTGGAGGATATGCTTTAGCAATGCGTATAGAAAGTCATAATCATCCTACATTTATAAATCCGTTTGAAGGTGCTGCTACTGGTGTTGGTGGTATTTTACGAGATGTCATTGCAATGGGGGCTCGCCCTATCGGCATTCTTGATTTTCTCCGATTTGGTACCGATGAACATAGCAAAACATTATTAAATAAAACCATTGAAGGAATATCTTATTATGGAAATTGTTTTGGTGTAGCAAATGTAGGTGGTGATTTATATAACAGTCCCTGTTTTAATAAAAATCCTCTTGTTAATATCGCATGTCTAGGAATTGTTAAAAAAGAACACATTATTTATGGGAATGCCAAAGAGGCGGGTGATTTGCTTATATATGTAGGGAGCAAAACAGGTAAAGAGGGTATTGGTGGTGCGGCAATGGCATCACAAAGTTTTACCAGTGAAATAGATATAAATAAAATGAACAGCACGATACAAAAATCGGATCCATTTTTGGAAAAATTGCTGTTGGAGGCATGTTGTGAGATTGCTGAGGAAAAATTGGCAGTTGGCATGCAGGATTTAGGGGCAGGTGGGTTATTATGTGCTACATATGAAGTGGTTCATCGTGCTCGTGAAAAAACAGGATATAAATTAGGTTGTAAAATAGAATTGGAAAATATTCCAACAAAATGTGAAATGAAATCGTATGAAATACTTGTTTCGGAATCACAGGAACGGATGCTTATTGTTTGTAAAAATGAAAATAAAGATAAAATATTCTCCATTTTTGAGAAATGGGATTTAGAATATTCGACAATTGGAAAAGTGGATATGAGTGGCGATTATGCTGTATATCGTGATGATGAAATGCTTTTAAGAAAACGGATGGAACAATTTGATACCATTACACAGGATTGGGAATTATTGAAAATGGAACCGAAACAATCTAAACCAGTAAAATATAAAGATAAAAGTTTATGGGAAGTATATGATGGTTCAATTGGAAATAGAACTATTAAAGGATATAATAAAGATGGTGGTTATTCTGTTTTAGATTTATATGAAGTGGAAAAACAATTATATATCACATGGGGTAATTCATTTGATGATTGTTATCAACAATTAGTGAATATGAAAGTAAAACCATTGGCAATTGTAAATTGTTTAAATTACGGACATCCTGGAACTGCACTTGGGGATTTGGTTAAAACAGTTGAAGAATTAACTCAAAAAGGAAAAGAAAAAAAGATACCTGTTATAGGAGGTAATGTTAGTTTATATAATTCAACAGATGGAGTGGATATTTTTCCATCGCCAGTCATAGTTATGGTGGGATTGTTGTGATTTTTTGCCTTGCTTATTCGCTTATACTTCATTTTGTTTTACTTTTGCTTTATTTTTTTTAAGAGTAAGAACAACCTAAAAGTTCTTTTGCAAATTTAAGTCTTGATTCAATTATTAATTTATTTAATTCTTTTTCAGTTTTTGGGAATTGATTGACTATCCACCAGGCACGAGGGAAAAAATGAACCCACATTTCACATGGTTCGGGATTCATATCATATATATATCCATTTACATTAAAAATCATATTTTATTTATTATTTCATTAATATCTATTCATTTATCTTTATATCCTAACAATAATAAATTTAATGATGAAAAACCAATTGATAGAATAATAGCTTTTTTAATTACTGAAATAGGGGAATGTGATACACCCGAATATAAACATATTCCAGTGTTAAATTTAATATCAGTGGCAAGACGTTTTGAATATATAATAAAATGGAGTGTGCAATATGTTTATTGATTTATTTGTTTATGTAAATTATGAGGAACACATAAATAAGAGCAAAAATCAGTGTAATTAATACCTTCTTTTTTATCTTTTTTATAATCTCTATCTGCATCATGTGGACTCCAAATAGGGTTGCCACTGGCATCCACATTTTCGATAGATAATGTTCCTTGTTTATGACTGAAACGTCCATTATTATCTTGTCGATAAAAGTGATATGTTTTCTCTGGGTGAACAACTACCGCACCTTTATAATGATTTGCAGGGCATTTTTCATTGAAATTAACTTTTTGTATTAATGATTTACCTGTTGTTTTATCCCAATTGTCCAACAATACTTTATCGACGATTGTTTTACAATTATATTTATATTCATTTTCCTCTAAATCACCATTTTTTACGGCAAAATCTCCAGGTTGTGGTTTTAAATCATCACATTTTTTAGGTTTTGTATTACATACACGATTTCCATTTTTTATATTAAATTTTGGACAATATCCTTCGCATTTTTTTTTAATAACTGGAATATGGTCGTCAAGGAAATAGGCATAACAATTATGAGAACTTTCTATAATAGGGTCATTCCAATTATTAAGGTCATATTCCGGTTCGCTTCCAGTCATATAATCTAAAAATTTCTGTTTACAAACATTATAATCATCACATGTTTCTTGATGATTAACTTGCATACAATATCGATGTGATGTTGTGGGAAATCCTCTTTTATCAAAACAATTACATTTTTTTTCTTTGTTTTTTAAAATATTTGAACATTGTGATAAAGATAAAGTGTTTATATTGGTAAAGGATTCTTTTTTATTTGTATTTTTATTTGTATGTTTATGTTTGATGCGTTTTTTTGTTTTACCCATTATGAATAATATAATAATTAATCCTAATATAAAAATAGAAAAAAACATAGTCTTACAATAATACTCTAAAAAAGTATTAAATAATCATTTTAATTTGTCATACTTTAAAAATATTAAATAAGTGTTTTTAAAATAGACATGTGTTCCATTTTAGGTTTAAAAGGTTGTTCGGGGAGTTTTGATATAATTGAACGCAGTGCTTCGGTTAATGTTAATTTACCATGATGGATTAAAAAGAATACTGCAACAAGAGGAGATAATTGATTGCAATCATTACAACATACAAATATAGGATTTTCAGATTCAATAGAGGAATATATAATATCAGAAACAGAAATTAAATAATTACTTAAATATTTTTTTTCTTGGAACATAACCGAATTTTGTTGACTTAAATTTTTATATTCCTTCCATTTTCCTATAAAATGAAGGTCTTTTTCCAAATTTATAATTTTATATGTTCCATAAAATTCATTTAAATAGACTTCCTTTAATGTATCAGTAGTTCCAATATAAAAATCAGGTATAATTTCAGTACGTATATTTCTCATTTCTTTAGGTATATTTAATTAAAGTGATTAAAAAATTGAACTTATAACGAAATGAATATTATTATATAGAGTTATGGAAAATTGTAAAATACCTGATAATTTATGGGATGTATTAAAAACAAAAAAAGTAAATCATAAAATTATTATTAATAAAAAAAACACAGGGAATTGTTATTCTTGTGGGTATGATGAATTAAATAATGTTGATGGGGCATTAACATGTAGACAATGTGGGACTATCAATGACCAACTTATTGATTATTCCGCGGAATGGCGTTTTTATGGTACAGAAGATAGTAAATTTTCAGATCCAACACGATGTGGCATGCCCACAAATTCGTTGCTTCCTCAATCATCTTTAGGTTCAACCATATCATTTAAAAGAAGAGAAACTTATCAAATGAGGAAAATTAGAACCAATCATCAATATAATGCAATGCCTTATAGCGAGAGAAGTCTTTATAAAGTGTTTGAAACAATTAAAATAAAAGGGATTAATTATGGCATTGCAAATTGTATTATAGAAGAAGCAAAACATTTATATAAACAAATTTCAGAACTGAAAATATCACGTGGGGCAAATCGTAAAGGTATTATTGCTTCTTGTATATATAATGCATGTGTTATACATTCAGCACATCGAACACCACAAGAAATCGCACAATTATTTGGTATTACACCAACATGTTTGACTCGAGGTTGTAAAAAATTCGATGACATGTTAAGTTTAAATATTAAATCAACATTTAACATTGAAAGTAGTTCTTCATTAGATTTTATTAGACGTTTTTGCTCGCATCTTAATATTGGACATAATATATATAGAATATGTTATCATGTTTGCGCAAAAGCGGAAGAATATAATTTAGTTTCTAAATGTATCCCACCATCAATTGCCGCAGGAAGCATTTATTTAGTAATATCATTATTAAATAATGAGAATGAAAAAATAAATATATCCAAAACAGATATAGCTAATAAATGTCAAATATCAGAAGTAACAATCAGTAAATGTTATAAAGAATTGCTTAAATATAATCAACATATATTACCAGAAGACATATTGAAACAACTTTATTAACTTATTCGCTTATCTTTTTTGGAAAAGTGTGTTTATTTTCTATTTTTTAAATCCATTATTAATCTAAAATAATGAATAATAACATTACATATTTAGGAATTGCTGCTCTTGCTATCGTTTCACTCTATTTATTATATAAAATTAGAAATGTCAATAATACTATGGAATTATCATTACAACAAATGAATTCAAAAGTAAACAGATTAAATACTATGCTCCAACATAATATGAGTATCACTCCAGGACAAAGGAACGAATTAGATGCCGCTAAAATTGATGAAACCGAGCAATTTTATATGACAGAGGAATTAAAAAATGAAATTAATGAACTTGAAAAATTTCATGAGCAAGAGCAACAGCAAGAGCAACAGCAAGAGCAAGAGCAAGAGCAAGAGCAAGAGCAACAGCAACAGCAAGAGCAAGAGCAAGAGCAACAGCAACAGCAAGAGGCAGAAGATACACAAATAGAAGATATTAAAATTGAATATTCGGAAAATGAACATGTTGGTTCAACCGAAGAACAAGAATTAACCAATCAATTAATCGAGGAATTAACTGATGATAATGTGGACAAAAATGAGGACAACGTAAACGACCAAGACACAGAAACAGACAAAGTTGTTGACGATGTTGTAGATGCAGGAGAAATATTAGTCAATCAAATATTGAAAGAGGAAAATGAAATAAAAGAAAATAATGGAATTGGAAGTTTTTTTAATATGACAGATACACCCAAAAGGGGACGTGAATTAAATACTTTTACAGTAAAAGACCTAAAACAAATGGCAACAGAAATGAAATTAAGGACAAGTGGTTCAAAACAAGAGTTGGTTCAAAGAATTCGTTCCGCACAAGAATAAAACGCAAGCAAGTAAAATAAAAATTTATTTTATTACGTTATACTATATAAGATTATGAATTGCTACAGAACAAGTAACAATAAATTTTTTACAGCACCTCCGCGAATGGCTGATGCCAGACATTTTACAGATTACAGAGAAAACACAAAAGTGAATGGTCTTCTTCAAAATGAAGGCGCAAGTGATAATAGTTATGAATATAGAATGTTTTTAACAAATAATGCCGAAAATGTTATGGATGTTAATAATAAAAAAGCATATCTTTTAAATGGTGTCACTGAATGTAAAACGCCATATGCTCAGGGAACTATGTTACCTGAACAGGAAAGACAAGTATGTAATTTACGAACTTGTAAAGTTGTGACTAATGATGCCAATGGATTAGGACTTGGTAGAACTTATTCTGAAACACCCAACCCTTGTATGGATGCTTTTTCCAGTGCACCTATGGCTTTAGATAGAAATACATGTGGACCGGCAATGGATTTAGGAAATTATTTTCCTGTGAATCGCGTTGAAAAAGATATTCGAGCAGCAGTGCCTTCTGGTGGTGCAATGGCATCTGGACAAGGTCAATAATTATTTTTGTTTTGGATTGCTGATTGCTTTGCTTATACTTTTTTCTAAGTAATTTTTTATTATAAGTTAATATTATATGACAATAATGACGACGCCAAATTGGGTTATAGAATATTTCAATAATTCGTTTTGTTCTGGAGATGTTCGATATAATGATGATGCAAATGAACAACGTGTCATTGTAAAAGGAAAAATAAAAAAAAGCATTTTAAAAAATAATTCAACATTATTATATTGGGCCGCCAATCCAGCTCAACGTGGTATTTCACCAGGCAGTGCTTATCCTTATGCAAATATGGAACAGGCCTTTGACCGTTCTCCAAATATAGGTGAAGTTCCTATCATACATAATCATTTTGAAATAGAACTGATATATCCAAGTGGTTATTATACAGGTTTGGGGTCTATTCTTGTTCATCCAGCACTTTACATAAAATTAAAAGGTAGCGGTTCACTTTTCTCAACTATCAAACTCGGTGAATCATATCCATTTAGAACTTTAACATATCCCTCCGATCCAAATAAAAATCAACGTGATGGTCCTATGTTTTATCATCAAAAAGGATTACCTATCCGCAGTCAAGAGGCAATATTAAGAGCATCTGCCTATCCCAAACATTTTTACACACCTCCAAATTTCTGGGGATTAAAACCTGCTAATTAACTAAATAGTATTACCTTGACTTATATATTTATACGATTCTTTAATGAAATAAAGAGATGATTTTAAATATTTTTTTATACTTTCCGAAAGAGAATTAGGTGATTCTGTTACACCATCAATTTCCAATGTATTGGGCGGAAGCCATACGGTGCTTTGCCCTGAAAATTTCTTTTTATTTTGTATGTCAATTGGTTTTGTCATTTTCACCATATCATCATGTGCAAAATCCATACTGCTATTATTAGTGTTGTCATCCGAATCACTATATTCATTATCAAAAGAAAGATATGAATCATCTAAACTATTATCCATATCATTCATATCATTCATATCATTCATATCATTATCATTTACGCCATCGTCATCATTTAAACCATCATTTACGCCATCATTTACACTATCATTTACGCCATCATTATTATTTACACCATCATTATCAATGGCACCCATATCGTTATCATTCACATCATCATTATCAATGGCACCCATATCGTTATCATTCACATCATTTACACCATCATTACTTTTACTGGTATCTTCGAGAGATAATTTGAAAATGGCGTCTGAAGCGAGTGAATGATTGCTATAACGGATACTTTTATGTTTGAATAATTTCGGCAGTGATGATGAGGTGTTTATAGAAATTTGAAGTAATTTATTTTCTTCGTCAAGTATTTCATTTGTGTCAAACCAAGAATCAGTGAAAAAATCATTCCAACGTATTCTTTTTTTAGGATTTCTTGTTAATAAGTTTTTTATCAATTCCTCACATTCATTAGTTAAATGAAATGTAATTTCACTATCATATTTAATGTTATCCTTTTTAATTTTATGTATTAAACTGATTAGATTTTTACATTGATAGGGACACGAACCATATATCATTTCATAAAAAATAACCCCAACAGACCATAAATCAGAAGTAATATCATATTGTTTTTTTAATAAAATTTCAGGGGCCATATATAAAGGACTTCCGCAAATTGTTTGTAATAAAACATCATTGTCAAAATATCGTGCAAAACCAAAATCCGTTATTATAAGTGTATTTGAATCTGATATAAGTATGTTTTGAGGTTTTAAATCTCTATGTAATATTTTTTGATTATATAAATATTCTAAACCATCTTTGAGTTGTCGCATATAATTTTTTGCATATTTTTCTTTTAATTTTCTGCCATTGAGATAATGTGATAAATCACCTCTTTTGTAATAATCTAATATTAAATATATATTCTTTGAGCTTTCATCAAAATATACATCATAAAGTTTAATAATATTTTTATGATTTAATTTCCTTAATAAATTAAATTCTCTTTTTATATTTTCCTTGATTTTTTTTATTTTATCAAATGACATTTCTTTTACAGCAAATTGTCTGTTATTATGTATGTTTGTTGCTAAATATATATTAGAAAATGAACCTTTACCAATACGCGGTTGTTTACAAATATAATCCCCAATAAAAAAATCCATTCTTATTATTATTATATTAGTTTAATTTTATATTGATTATTATTCGTTATTATTCTTTAGTAAGACACAATAATTATTTTTTATTATAACAAAAATAACTTAAGGTTATATGTCTAATGTTATGTATCAAAGATGACCAACACAAAACAACCTGATAGCGTTGACGCAAATGCCGATGGAGAACCCGATACCATTGATGATAAATTTAATAATCTTATTCATAATGTGTTAGAATTAAGCAAAACAGCGCGAGAACTTGTTGTTGATGCTAAAAATCTTAAAAAAACGTTTCTAATGGTTAGAAAAGAAACAAAAAAAAATAAAAAAAAGGATAAACAACCACAAAAAAAAATGAAACCATCTCCCAATTTAGTTAAATTTTTAAAATTATCTAAAGACACAAATTATACTCGTGCAGATATTATGAAGGGAATTTCTGCGTATGTTAAAACACATAATCTCCAAATTGAAGATGACAAACGTAAATTTCTCCCGAATGGCCCTCTTATGAAATTATTTGGTCTTACAAAAGAAACGGTGACAAAAATGACTTTTATAGAAATTAATAAATATATTTCACAACATTTAACAACACTTGCTGAAAGCTGAGCCAAAACAACCAAGGTAATTATCAAATTCTAATTTCATAATATCATTTTCCAGTTGTTGTGATATAATATCATTTTTTTTAATTTTTTTTAATACTTTCATTTTTAAATCCTCAATATTTAAAAAATGTGTCCCTTGTAAAATTTCACGCACAATTTCATAGCTATTTTCTATTCCATGTTTCCTTAATAAGCATTGAATTGCTTCACCTAATATTTCTGGATGACTTTCCAATTCTTCTTTTATATATTCAACATTTGGTTGTAATTTATTTAATCCATTTTCAATACTGGATAATGCGACTAACAAATGTCCAATATATACCCCATAATTACGTAAAACTGTGGAATCTGTCAAATCACGTTGAAGTCTGGAAATCGATAATTTTTCACAGAAAAATTGTAAACCCATATTTGCTAATTTTAAATTACCTTCAGCATTTTCAAAATGAATAGGGTTAATTTTCTGGGGCATTGTTGATGAACCTACCTGATTTTCATTTTCCTTTTTCAATATAAAAATATTATTATTTGTATATAACCATATATCTTGACACAAATCAATTAAAATAGAATTAAATCTTATTAATGTTTGACTTAATTCTATAATATCTTCATAATTTGTTATTTGTGTTGTTGTTTCCCATCGTTTTAATCCCAAATTTCTACAAAAATGGGATAATTCATTGACCCAATCTATTTTAGGGTATGATAGATAATGTGCTGCCAAAGACCCCACAGCACCACCTATTTTAGTATAATATTCAAATTCTTCCAGGCGAACAAAACAATATTGTAGACGTTCAATAAATACATTCATTTCTTTCCCTAAAGTTGTTGGGATGGCTCCTTGTCCGTGTGTTCTTGCCATCATTGTTATATTTTTCCATGATACGGATTTATCCTTAAGTTGAGTGAATAAACATTGTATTTTGGGTTGAATACATAATTTCATACAATCTCTCAATTGTAAACTGAACGCAACACTATTGATATCCTGTGAGGTAAGACCAAAATGTATATATTCCTTATATTGTGGTTCTCCAACCTTAAATATATCATAATAATATCTTAGTGCCATTTCTATCGATTTAATATCATGATGTGTTATTTTCTCCAATTCCATAATATCTGTTATGATAGTATCCGTAGAATATGACTTAATATCTAAAAATTTCATTAAATTATTTTGGTTTAATTTCAATTGAAGTTTAGGTATTAGATTGTATAAGAATTTAAAATATAATAACTCAACGTTTATTCTATATTTAATCCAGGAACTCTCTGAAAAATAATTTAATAAAGGTTGAATTTTATCTAAATAACGATTATCTAATGGTGATATAGTTTTATTCATTATATATAAAATATTATAAAAATACTTTCATTAAAACCCGTATTACTTTAGAATAAATATGAAATAAATATGCGGTTGGTGGAACTCTTATCGTTCTTTATCACTTAAGAACTATCAGGAATATAATAAAATTAAATGCAAAAAATAATAAAATACTTTAAAAAGCATACCTAAAAATATAGTTTATCCGCGTTTTCTTTTGACTTTCTTGGTTTTCTTGGTTTTACTTTTCGTCTTCTTTTTTTTTCCGGAACCTTTTTGTTTCTGTGATTTGTGTGTGCTTTTCATAGGACCATGTGATTTACCACCGGGTTTATAACAGGCAGGGAGTTGTGAGAGTTTGACTGATTTGGCGGTAGTTTGGTAATTAATAGTAAATTCATTTTTCGTTCCTTTTAACATAACAAGAGGTTTGTCTAATTTGTGTCTATTTAATTTATATGAAAATTCCTTTTTATTGGAGCCTTGGGTTGTTTCTCGAACAGTAACAGTTAAGGTACATACACCTTTTATACTTTTGGCGCGACACAATTCACTAAATGCTTTGCGTGCGGCTCCAGCTGGTGTTCGTCCAGTATATCTTCCAGGTTTAAATTTTGTTTTACAATCACCTTGGCGATTAACTTGTGAAACGGCAAATGTACGTACTTTAGATTTCGTCATGATATATTATATAAATAGAAAAAAGTTATGCTTTGTCTTAATTCTCATCAATATTAATCCATTCAAGTTCCAAATCACTCGCATCGTCTTTATCACATTTAGAATCTTTAACACATTTAGAATCCCTTAATTTATTATATTTGTTATTTAATCTGGTTCTATTTCTTTTAATATTTTTAACTTTATTAAATAAATGATTTATTCTTGATATATTTTGTTTGTTATTTTCGCTCATTAAATAATTTTGTTCTTCTAATTTTTTAATATAATCGTGTAAATTGTCAACATATTCTTTATCTAATGTAATAGAAGTCATTTTTTTATATATAATTGTAATACATATTTCTTAAATAACTTTGCGTAAAGAATACTTCATTATTTTCTAATTTTAACTAAACAAACATGTTTTATCTTTTATACGGAGGAAAATATAAAAACCATCCCATCTTAATGAATTTAGTTCCACATAACAAAATGATAAGAATATATATCGGGGGAATAATCCTATATTTTATGGCATATATTATATTATTTTCAAATATATTGTCCTATAATTTCCAGGGGATTGAGAAATATTTCTGGGCAATATTAATTATTGATATATTAACAACAACCTATTTATTAAAACAAAATAAAAATATAAATCATATGGAACATAAATTAAATAGTATTTTAAAGAAAAATGAAGCAAATAAAAATATGTATAGACCAATGCCAGACAGACCTGTTCTTAATAGACCTGCTGATAAGAATGTTCATTTTGATATAGATGGTGATAATGATACATCTATTGAAAGTGGGGAATCTGATTTTGATTTAACAGAGTTTGAAAAATCCTTATAATATTATTATTTTCACGTTTTATATTATAAATGATAACAACTAAAAAGAATCGTCGTTCCAGTTCTCGTATAACTAACAAAAAAAATAATTCTCTTAATTCACGTAAAATAATGAATATGAAGAATATAAATAAACAAACTTTGATTAAATTTTATAAGGAAAAACCAATCCAGGATATAATGAGTAAAAAATATAACATAAATTCTAAAGATTTTATATCAGGAATTAATAAATATTTAGTTGATGCAGATATTAAACAAATTGTTAAAACATTATCCTTAAAAACAC
>Ga0315338_1001758_pt1 | contig 24719 bp, 14 predicted proteins | sample ASW8metaG_FD_204518 | JGI IMG/M metagenome (GOLD analysis project Ga0315338, IMG submission 204518) | Ammonia-oxidizing marine archaeal communities from Monterey Bay, California, United States - ASW #8 | ecosystem: Environmental > Aquatic > Marine > Coastal | place: USA: California | collected... | reverse complement strand
CCCCACGCACCCCCAACAGCACCCCCCACCCCGCCCGCCGGCCCAAACAGCTGGAACCCCGCGAACCACGCTTCGCTCTACGCAACGCCGATAGCACCCCCCACCCCGCCCGCCGCTCCAGACAGCGGGAGCCCCGCGAACCGCGCTTCGCGGAGCGACGCCCATCGGAGCACCGGCGCTCCGCGCCGGCGCGCACGGGGGCGAAATGTGATTGACATGACGCATATCACCCTGGATCCTAGTAACTCCCACAGGGTTCCACAGATGTGCCGGTTCTACGCCGTGCCCCTTCTCACACCAATGGCTCGATGCATGACTGGAGTGGCGGTTCTTGCCTTCGCCCTCGGCGTCGGGGTGTGTCCGCCGCTCGCCAACGCGGCTGATCCTGCGGGTGCACCGAACGATCCCTTCTTCTGCTACAAAGCGCGGCGCGACTCCGGAGCACCACGCCTGGATCCACTCTTCTTCCTGCCGGTGGAGGATCCACTGGCGAGCAGCATCTACGACATCCGCAAGCGTCGTGGTCTGTGCAATCCCGCCGACCGTGAAGGTGCGGGGATCGTGGATCCGATCACGCACATGCTGAGCTACGGCCTGCGTGAATCCGCAACCGCTCCCGATTCCGTGAAACACGATGTCCTGGTGCTCGACCAGTTCGGAATCCTCGCGCTCACGACCGCCCGTGCCGATCGCTTGCTGATCCCGAGCGCGCTCGATCCCAATGCACCGGTCGCACCGCTCGACCCCGAAAGCCACGTGCTCGACCGTCTGCTCTGCCACCGTGCGCGGGTCACGAAGGGCGCCCCCAAATTCCCCAAGGATGTCCAGACGAGCGTCGTCGATGAATTCGGCGAGCCGGTACTTCTCGATGTGAAGAAGCCGCAGCGGCTGTGCTTTCCGGCAAGTGTCGACGGCTCGGCGATCACGAACCCCACCGGACACCTGAGCTGCTACAAAGTGAAGCGCGCCAAGGGCGAGCTGAGCCACGAGAAGCAGAGCGGGCTCCATGCCAACAACGAGTTCGAAGACGTCAATCCAGACGGGCCGGCGGTTCTCAAGACCTCCCGGCGAGAAGAGCTGTGCATTCCCGCCGTCGTGGTCCCCCAACCCACCGCCTGTGATCTGCCCGCGAGCGACGGCGGCCCGACTCCGGACCTGTGCTCACCGCCAGCGCCGACCGGCAGCGAGTTCTACGTTGCGACCGACGGAAGCGATCTGACGGGCGATGGCTCTGACCTCACGCCCTGGGCCACGATCTCGCACGCGGTCCTGCAGGTCGCGGACGGCAGCACGATTCTCGTCCGCCCAGGCACCTATCTCGGACGCGTCGAGCTCGACGCCTCGTTCCCGACCGGAATCGTCATCCGCTCCGAGGTGCCGTACATGGCACAATTGCGACACGACTCGACCGTGGTCACGGCATTCACCGGCCAGGGCATCACCCTCGAGGGCTTCGACATCGCACACGACGGCACGGGCGCGAGCCCACTCGTCGTACACATCCAGGATCTCCGCGGCGAGCCGGGTGACGACGACTTCACCCGGCGCATCACGCTCCGCAACAACGTCATCCACGATAGCTTCAACAACGACATCCTCAAGATCAACAACGGCGCCAGCGAGGTCATCGTCGAGGGCAACCTCTTCTACAATCAGCAAGGCGACGATGAACACGTCGACATGAACAGCACCACCAACATCACGATTCGCGACAACGTCTTCTTCAACGATTTCGCGGGCAGTGGTCGCATCGTGGGCAACGACACCAGCAACTTCGTCGTCGTGAAGGACACGACCCTCGGAGGCGATCTCAACTTCGGAAGCGCCGATATCGGCATCTGGCGCAACGTCTTCGCCAACTGGGAAGGACTCATCGGCGCGTACTTCGTCCTCGTCGGCAACGACGAGCAGACCTATTTCGGCGCGCACGACGTCGTCGTCGAGAACAACCTCCTGCTCGGCAACACGGCCAACGAAATGCGTTCGGGCATCGGCGCCAACGGTGCGCGTTGTGTCGAGGTCAACCACAACACGGTCGCCGGTGATCTGCCCTCGTTCGCTTTCGCGCTGCGCGCGAACTCGGAGGGGAGCAACCCGCCGAACGAAGAGCTGTACTACACGGGCAACGTCTGGTCCGACCCGACCGGCACGATGGAAGACTTCTCGGACAGCCCCGAAGACGAGACGCTCTCGTTCGTGCTCGATACCAATCTGTACTGGAACGGTGGGCTCGCCATTCCGGTGGATCCGGCCGAGACGATCAATGTCACCGATGACGCGGGCGCGGTTCTCGGCGATCCGCTGCTCCCGGCGCAGGCGGGGCTCATCCCCCCGGTCTGGGATGCCCTCTCAGGGACCTTCGCCGACGGCTCCACCACCATCTGCGAGGTCCACACCGCACTGGTCACCCAGTACGGCGTCCCGAGCGCCGGGAGTGCCGTCGTCGACGCTGGCGATCCAGCGGTCGCGCCCGACCACGACATTCTCGGACAGCCACGCCCCGTGGGCGACGGCCCCGACCTCGGCGCCGTCGAACTCCCGTAGCCGGCAGCCCCGGCGGCTTGCCTTCCGCGTCATCTTCGCCCAAGAAGACGCGACGCATGCGCACCGGACGACTTCTCGCGAGCATCGCCTTCCTCCTGATCACGAGCCTCCTCTCGGGATGCATCGGCGCGGTCGTTGGCACGGCGATCGATCGCACGCAGGCTGCGATCAGTTACCCGATCAAGGAGTACGTTTTCCTTGGGGCGTACAAGCACGCGAACGATGCGCACGCGCCGTGGCGGCCTCTCGAGGACGATCGCGACCGTGACTACGGTCGCGAGTTGGTCGGCATCGCGGTCTCGGGCGGCGGAAGCCGCGCGGCATACTTTCTCGCCTGCGTGCTGGACGAACTCCGAACGATCGCCATCGAGCCTGATGGGGTCGATCACGGCAACGGTGAAGGCATGACTCGAGAACTGCCGACGCTGCTCGACGAGGTCGACTATCTGTCTGGGGTATCGGGCGGCTCGCTCGCGGCCACGTACTACGCGCTACGTCGCCCGGCGACCTCCGATGCGGAAGCGCTCGACGCGTTCTTCGAGCGCTACCGTGCGGACATGCGCCGCAACTTCGAGGTACGGAGCGTGGGTCGTACCCTCTTCATGCTCCGCTGGTTGCCTCTCGCACTGACGTACTATCATCGGGGCGATGTCATGGCATCGACCTGGGATGCCAACTTTTTCGAGAACGCGACCTTCGCCGACCTGCCGATACCAGGACCCGACCGGCCGCACCCCACGCTCATCGTCAACGCCACCTCCTACTCGAGCGGACAGAAGTTCCTCTTCACACGAGTCCCCACGGCACGCTTCAATACATCGGAGCTGTTCGCGCAGGCGCGCCGCGAACGACTCATCACCGAGGGCCACGACAGCGACTACCACCCGCTGAAGAACACGGGCTTCGATACGATCGACAGCGACCTCGGCCAATTCCCGCTCTCCATGGCCGTCGTGGCCTCCGCCGGTGTTCCGAACCTGCTCGGTCCCGTCGTCCTCCGCGATCGGTCGAGCGCCACCCCTGCGTACGAGGCACTCGGCGACGGGGGCATCTACGACAACTACGGGTTGGAGACGCTGGTACAACTGTTCGCGACGATCCTCGAGGAACATCCGGGGATGAAGGCACGGATCATTGTCGTGGACGGTAGCGGCTACTTCCGGACCGATCACGAGCGTCTCGCGTACACGGTCGCCGGGTACGCGGACCGCACCACCGGCATCGGGTGGCTGCGCGCGGCCGGATACGCCGAACCCTTCTTCCGTACCCATAGCAGCGCGGACGACACCGACGCGACGACCGACCCCTACCGAAATCTCAGCTTCGAAGTGCTGAGCCTCTATCATGCCACGGAGGCGATCCCCGAGGACGAGCCCATCACCCAGAGCATCATCCCGCGGGCTTTCGGCACCGTGTACGGTGGCGTCGAGAACACCGTGCAGTTCGGCGTGGGCACGGTCACGCGGTTCATCACCGATCTGAACGAGCATGCCAAGGGCATCGGCACCCGCTTCAAACTGTCGAACGCGGACGCACGAACCGTCGAGGAGCAGGCCCGTCTCGATGTCGCCCAGGTGCTGGGCGACGGCCCAGCGCGGGCTGATCCGGAGCTGGAGGCGATCACGCCGCTCGTCGATGTCGCGCCCGACCCGGACGTGCCGTCGACACCCGGGGTGGCCGCCGACCCTCCTGTTCGGTAGTGATGACCTACGATGACGGCTGAGATCGAACGCGTCGCCGAGGGCCTGGGCGTCCCTCACATCCGCCGGCACATCTTCTTGTGCTGCGACCAGACGAAGCCCAAGTGCAGCGACAAGGCAGCAAGCCTCGAGTCGTGGAGCTTTCTGAAGGCCCGTTTGCACGAGCTCGAGTTGACCGGCAGCGGCGGCATCTTCCGCACCAAGGCCAACTGTCTCCAGATCTGCCAGGACGGGCCGATTGCCGTCGTCTACCCGGAGGGCATCTGGTATCGCGGCTGCACGCCGGCGGTCCTCGAGCGCATCATCCAGGAACACCTCATTGGCGGACGGCCGGTCGACGAGTACGTCATCACGCGCCATCCGCTTCCCCCGACCGAATCGCCGGGCTGAACGGTCGGTCCGCCGCACCCTCAGCGCGCGAGTGCGAGCAGGGGCGCAAGGGTCTCCGAGGGTGCGAAGTGCGCGCGTGCGAGGTCCCGAGCCGCTACGATCTCGCGCTCGTAGTCACCGACGACGCACGCAATCGCCCCGGCAGCCTCCTCGATCGTCCGGAACGCGTGCAGGCCGTGGCCGGTCGGCAGCATCTCGGCGAACCCGGTGTCCTGCGTCACAACCGGCCGACCCGCCGCCAGGTAGCAGGCAGCGCGATCACTGAACCAACCGCTCCGCAGCCGGACGTTGATGTCCTTCGCCGTCGTGAACTCGCCGCGCGACGCCCGGATGAACGCCCGGTACCGGTCGGGATCGGCAGAGAGCGCGATCGGATCGACGACCTCCCAGCCATGCGCCTCCAGCCGGCGCCGGTCGTCGGGATGGTGATCGAGATTCATGGCCATGCGAAAGCGCGCTCCCGTCCGCTGCGGCAGCTCGAGGAAACGCAGCCACTCGGTCCGCTTGCGCCAGGTGAACGTTTCCCCGGCGACAAGAACGTCCCGCCCCTCGACGTCCCAGGTGCCTATCGTCGTGAACGAGGCGGAGGCGTCCACTGGTAGGGGCTCCCAGAGCTCGGCGACCACGGGCTGGCGCAGCGGATGCCATGTGCGCCCGGCGGTCGGCACGCCGCACCCGGGCAGCCCGATGCGCTCGCCAAGGGTAAACAGGTGATCGTGCTCACCGACCAGCACGTCGAGCGCCCGGTCCCCCGCGGCAAGACGCGCTTGCGTCACGCCCGGATCGAAGTCGAGATAGGCGGAGATGGCACGCGGCCGTGCGTCTCGCGGCACGCGATTCACTCCCCCGAGATTGACGAAGAGATCCGCGTCGGCGAGCGCGGTGCCGGCGGCGTCGCGCCCACTCCCGAACCAACGATCGGCGGCGGCGTCGTGAAACGACCATTGCTGGTCGAGGCCGTGCGCCGCCAGAAAACGCGCGGCCAGCACGGCACCGCGCCGGTACACGTCCCCGCCCCGGGCGCCGGGAACGAAGGCCTTCGCATCGAACGCGCTGTCCTCGTAGAAGAACACGCGACACCCGAGCGCACGAAGCCCGACGAGAAAGTGCGCCAGCTGCCACGCGAACCCCCCGAGCGGGCACCGCACGAGATAGCCGGCCACGACGACCCGCGGACCGGCAGGGGCCCTCATGCGAACACGTCGTCGAGCAGACGTCCGAGCACGCGCCGGGCGTCGAACAGCTCGGCGGCGAGCGCCCGGGCCGCCCGTGCGTGCACGGCGTACGCGCCAACGACGTCGTCGAGGGCTGCCGCGGCCGTCTCGACATCGGTGAAGGACAGGAGTCCGCGACCGATGGGGTAATGACCCTCCAGGCCGGTATCCTGCACGACCACCGGACGACCGAGTGCCAGGTACGATGCGGAGCGCGTGCTGAACCAGCCACTCGCCGTCGCCACGTACACCTCCTTGGCGATACCGATCTCCCCACGGGACTGCGCGAGATAGGCACGATAGCTCCCGGGGGTGGCCGAGACCGTCCGGGCATCGACGAGCCGCCACCCGGCATCGGTCAACTCCCCCCGGGGCGCGTCGCCTGCGAGTGCGAGTTCGAGCTGGATCGGAGTTCGGCGCGGAAGCCCCGCGAGCTTCCGAAGCTCGACGTCCTTCCCGCCGTAGGTACGACCTTCGAGCACCGGGAGTGGCACGTCGGTGCGCCACGACATCACCGTCGTGAACGCCGCGTCGTGGCCGGGATCCTCCGACGCGTCCTGGCACGGCCAGTCGTCGAGCGTGATCGGATGGCGCGTCGGGATCCAGCGGAGTCCGGCGGTCGGCACCGCGCAGCCTGGTGCACCGATGTTCTCGGCAAAAGTGAAGAACACATCGTGCGCGCGAATCAGTGCCGCCGCGTAGGTAACCGCGTCGGCGGCAGACGGATCCTCGGCGGCGAGCAGCACGCTCTGGCTGTACCCCGGATCGGTATCGACATAGGCGGTAGTGCCCCGACCCCGATACTCGTCGCGCAGCCAACAGGCCCCGGAAACGTTCAGGAACAGATCCGCCTCGGCACACGCGCGACGAACCGCCGCCGCGTCCATCCCATGCATCCGGCCGTGTGGATCACGAAACGCCCACGGCGCGCCACCGCGAAACAACGAAGCCAGGTACGCCACATGACGATCGCAGTCGTCCGTGAACGCTTCCTGCCACGGCGCGTAGACCCACCGCCCCGTGTCTTCGAGGTACAGCACGTCGTGGCCGAGGGCACGCAGCCCATGCACGTACTGGAGATAGTCCCACGCCAGTCCGCCGAGCGGATAGGCGGCGATCAGTCCCGTTACGACGATGCGCACGGCGGCTCCGAGACTTGCGCCGCGTACAACGCAGCGAAACGACCCCCGGCGGCCAGCAAAACGTCGAACGAGCCCTCCTCCACGATGACACCTGCGTGCAGGACCAGAATGCGATCAGCGTGACGCACGGTCGACAGCCGGTGCGCGATCATGAGCGTCGCCCGCGCCTGCATGTGCCTGCGAAGCGCCGTCACGAGCGCGGCCTCCGTTGCCGCATCCAGGGCGGACGTGGGCTCGTCGAGGACCAGTACGGGCGCGTCACGCAGCACCGCGCGCGCGATCGTGACGCGCTGCCGCTCGCCCTCCGAAAGCGTCGTCCCCCCCTCCCCCAGCATCGTCTCCAGTCCGTCGGGCAGGCGGGCGACGAGCGGGCCGAGCTGCGCGATCTCGAGGGCTGCGCGCACGGCGGCATCGTCGGCGAACGGAGCGCCGTAGGTCACGTTCTCACGCAACGTCATCGGCAGGACGAAGGGCGGCTGCAACACCGTGGCGATCTGGCGGCGCACCTCACGAAGCCGGAGGGTCCGGAGATCGACGCCGTCGATCGACACCTCACCGGCAGACGGATCGAGAAAGCGGGTCAACAGGTGCGCGAGCGTCGTCTTCCCGGCCCCACTGACCCCGACGACCGCGACCATCTCGCCCGGGCGCACGTGGAACGAAACGTCGCGAAGCACGACGTGATCAGGCGCGTACGCGAACCGCACAGCGCGAACGGCCACCTCCCCGCGCACGCGACCGCGGGGCAGGACCCCGGTGCCGTCGGGCAGATCGGGATCCGTCTCCAGGATCTCGAGCACACGCTCGGCACCGACGCGCGCACGCTGAACCATGCCCACCGTCTCACTCACGTTGCTGATCGGCGCATACAGCGATGCGAGGTAGGCGACGAACACGAGCACCTGCCCCAAGCTGAGGGTGCCTGCCAGAACATGTGTCGCGCCCACCCAGAGCACGAGCGCCGTCCCGGCAGCGACGATGATCCCCACGACACCGCTCGAGAGGGTCTGCAGGAGATACAACCGCCACATCGCGCGCAGGCTGGCTCGGCTGGTCTCGGCGAATCGTGCGGCCTCCTCGGGTTCGGCGGTAAACGCCTGGACGACGCGGACCCCGGCAATCCCGCGCTGGGTCACCGTGAGCAGGCGGCCTTCTTCCACCCGCGCCTCGCCGGCTACGTGCCGGATTCTCGCACCCACGACCGAGATGGTCACGAAGATGAGCGGGCAGATCGAGAGCGCCACCATGGTCAATCCCAGATCCATGCTCGCCATGATGACGGCCATGCCGATGAAGAGCGTGCCGGCGGTAATCAGCGGAAAGACTCCGTTCATGGCAAGAGTCTGCACCGACAGCGTATCGGCCGTGACGCGCGCCAGCAGATCGCCGGTGCTGCGCTCGGCATAGAAGCGCGGGGACAACCGCTGCAGATGCTCGTAGAGATCACGCCGGAAATCGGCGACCATCCGCTGTCCGATTCCGATCGTCGTGGCGTTGGCGGCCAGCTGCAATCCTGCCAACGCGACGTAGAGGACGACGAGGCCGACACACGAGCCCAGGAGGAGGGTCGCGGGCGCGACGGCCGTGGTCGCCCCGAAAGTCAGCGGCAGATCGCCGAGCACGTGATCGACGATGAGCTTGAGCGGCCACGGCTTGAGCAGTTCGCAGGCGCTGATGAGCAGCACCTGCGCCAACGCGACCGCGAACGCGGCGCGGTGCGGCCGGAGATAGCGCCGGACCGTCCGGAGCACGGCGAAGCGTGGCCGGGTCACGATCGGCGATCGACCGGCATGAGACCGATCTGTTGCGCAACGATCTCGAGCACCCGAAAGAGCGTACGCCCGAGTTGGACGGCGCGTGCCACCACCACACCACCCATGACGGCGGCGCCGGCCCCCACCGCCACGGGGACACCCGAGGCACCAACCGCGACGCCCGCAACCATCGCACCTACGGCACCGACGACCGCCAACACCACCGCGCGCGAGGGCACGATCGCGCAACGCACCCGGAAGAGCCGACGGCGGCGCCCGTGCACCTCGACCGCTACCCGTACCCGCGCCTTCACGCTCAAGCCGCAGTGCACCTCGAGGTCCCAGGACGACCATCCGAGTTCATGCGCCACCAGATACTTCCGCGGCACGAGAAATCCGATCAATCCTTCGAGCAGCGCCTCCTTCTCCTGTCCACGCTCCGCCCAGTAGGCGAGCTGGAACTCGCGGGTGCGCCAACGCACGCGCGGCCGTTGAGTCGGCTCCGCGAACCGGACACGTTCGACCTCACCAAGCCCGCGCATACGCCAGCGGGTGCGCTCGAAGCCACGCGCAACCGGCCCAAGGATCATCAGCCCGGCAAGCACGAGGCGTCCCGATAGCCGATCGTGTCGCCGCTCGATGGTAGCGCGCCCCGCGCTCACGAGTGCCGAGCCCACCGTAAGTGCGAGCGGCAGACACGCGATCCAGACAAACGCACCGAACGGTGCGCCGGCCCCGAGCGCCAACGCGATCAGCACCACCCCGGCCAGATTCCACTCCAGCGTGAACGGGAGCAGCGCGAGCAACGACGACGCCGGCTCGTAGAGCGTCTGAAACATCCCGCGGCCGAAGGTGCCCGAATAGATGACCGGGCGCCGCGACAGCAACGAGGTCGTCACATCACCGTAGATCCGCCCGAGCCACCGTGATTGGCCGAGCATGTTGAAGCGGTACGGATGTCGAAAATAGAGCAGCGCTTCGGCCTTCCCGTACCCACGCTGTTGGCGCACGTAGGCATCCGCGGTCTCGCGGCGCTCGTGCCACACCATGGCTGCGGGGCTGAACGCGATGACATGGCCGGCATTCTGCAGCCGCCAACAGATGTCGACGTCGTCGCCCGCGGTCCGGAAGGTCGGCTCGAAGCCGCCGACGGCCTCCAACGCGACGCGCGTGAACGCCATGTTGCACCCGGGGACGTGTTCGGCGACCTCGTCGTTCAGCAACACGTGCGTCGGACCACCGGGCGCCGCCGCGACGTACGCTGCCATCGCCGTCCGGGCGGGCGGTGGGATGTTCGGCCCACCCACCGCGACGACGTCGTCCCGCATCAGGGTCCCCACCAGATACGTCAGCCAATCCGGATCGACGACGCAGTCGGCATCGGTATAGGCGACGACCTCACCCGTCGCGCGCGCCAGACCGGCGTTGCGCGCCGCCGACAGACCCCGATTCGGCTGGTCGATGAGAATGACGTCCGGGTAACCAGCGGCAATGGCATGCGTCTCGTCGGTCGAGCCGTCGTTGACGACGATCAGCTCACACTCGGGATAGGCGAGTCCGACCAGCGAGGCGAGACACGCGTCGAGTGTTCGCGCCGCGTTGAACGCACAGACGACTACCGACACCCGCGCCAGACGCGGTGGCGCCGCAGGGACGGTGCTCGCAAACGCCGTCCGCACAGCCTCGAGCGCGGGCTTTGGCGTCCGTTCACGCGTGACCAGACCGAATCCCCAGTCGTCGACCTCCCGGCCGCCAGTGAACCATTCGTCGGTCCACGCGAAAACGCACGTGCCGGCGACGCCGACGTCGAAGGCCGCGCGCACCTGCCACTCCAGTATCGTCGCCTGCGTGTGCGCACCCATGCTGCGGGCGTCGATGCCGTGCTCCGCCAGCACGAGCGGTCGATCTCCGGCCAGATTCTGCAGGCGGCGAAGATAACGCCGAAAGTCGTGCTCGCCGTGCAGATAGACGTTGAACGCGACGAAATCGAGCTCCGGTACATCCAGATACTCGGTGGATGGAAAATTCGCGTAGCTACACGGCACCGCCGGTGCGAGCGCCTTGGCTTCGTGCACGAGTTCGGCCAGAAACCGCGCGATGCGCGCCGGACCATGCCAGCGGACAATGTCCGGAGGAATCTCGTTCCCGAGGAGATACGCCAGGGTCGCGGGATGGTCGGCCGTCGCCCGGACTCCCGCGCGCACGACCTCACGAATGGAGGCCGCCCCCGCTGCGGTGTCGAGAAAGCAGACGTGCTGCATCCACGGCACGCCAATGAGCACGCGCAGCTCGTAGGCGGCAGCGCGATCGAGGAGCCAGCGTGGCGGCACCGTATAGGTCCGGATCGTGTTCGCGCCGAGCGCCCGAATGGCCGCGAGATCCCCCTCGACGATCTCCTTCTCGGGAAACGGCGCGCCATGGGCCGCCTCGGCGAATGGCCCGTAGGACACCGCGCGCACGAAGAACTTCTCGCCGCCGACCCATAGAAACTTGCCGCGCGCCGAGACCGGACCCACCGGCGCACCCGCTGGAGCCGGCGTTGGCGTCTCGAGCCGTCCGAGCATCCCGAGTGCTCTTCGCACGCTCGGTCGGACCCCACAAGCACCCCTGGAAACGAGAGCCCGGTGCGTTCCATGCGCCTGCCTGGCACCCACCATCCCCGGCGGCTACCCTACGCGCCATGGCACAGGTCACATTTCTCGGTCTCGGCGTCATGGGCTACCCGATGGCGGGGCATCTCGCCCGCGCGGGCCACTCCGTCACGGTCTACAATCGGACGACCGCAAAGGCAGAACGCTGGGTCGCGGACTACGGCGGCACGCACGCGGCAACTCCGGCCGAGGCCGCAGACGGCGCCAGCTACGTCTTCGCGTGCGTCGGCAACGACGACGACGTGCGCGCGGTGACGCTCGGACCGGACGGCGCCTTCGCGTCCATGGCACGCGAGAGCATCTTCGTCGATCATACGACGGCGTCGGCCCGGCTCGCACGCGAGTTGCACGCCGCTGCCGCTGCCGGGGGCGTCGCCGCGCTCGATGCTCCGGTGTCAGGTGGCCAGGCCGGGGCCGAGAACGGCGCCCTCACCGTGATGGTGGGTGGCGATGCCGAGGCCTTCGCTCGCGCCGAGCCTCTGATCGCCTGCTACGCCAAGATGGCGCGCCTCCTCGGGCCCGCGGGGGCGGGCCAGCTGACGAAGATGGTGAACCAGATCTGCATCGGTGGCTTGATCGAAGCGCTCGCTGAAGGACTACATTTCGCCCGCGCCGTTGGCCTCGATGCGCATGCCGTCATCGACGTCATCTCGAAGGGCGCCGCGCAATCCTGGCAGATGGAGAATCGCTTCGCGTCGATGCTGGAAGGAACCTACGACTTCGGCTTCGCCGTCGACTGGGTCCGGAAGGACTTCGGTATCGTCCTCGACGAGGCACGGCGCCACAACGTGCAACTACCGGTCACGGCGCTCGTCGATCAGCTCTACACGGAGGTGCAACGCATGGGCGGCGGTCGCTGGGACACCTCCAGCCTCCTCGCCCGCCTCGAAGCGCTTCGCGAGTAGGCCCGCCGTGCGTCAGGGCTGAGCCTGCTTCTTTCTCTGCGCCTCGAGCGCGCGCTGCTTGCACGGGCAGCCCGCAGGGGCGGCCTCGGGGCGATCCTTGTAGAACTTCTGCTGGCACCCGCCACAGCACTCGCCCTCGGCGGCGTAAGGACAGTCCCCTGCCTTCTCGGCCGGGGTCTGCTCCGCTGCCGCCACGGGCTTCTCCGCGACATCGGCGGCGAGCAACGGTGTGGGAACGCTTATGAGCGTGAGGACACATGCGGCCGCGAGCAACGATGGATACCAGGATCTGAGCACTGACTCCTCCACTGGAACGGGGATTGTTCAGTCCATGCTACTGGGCCAGGAAGGCCCTTGCAATTCCACCGAGCACCGCCGGAGGCTGCAGACCCGCAAGCCCTTACGCGCCCGCCCACATCATCACCCCGGGGCGACGAGTACGACGCAAGGAGCACGCCCGCTGATGTCATTCACATGCGGCGGGGTACGACGCGAGTGAGGGGACGGTGCCGATGGCCGCGCAATCGATCTTGAACTTGGCGACGCAGTCGATGCAATCGACGAGATCCTCCATGGAGGCGACGGTGATGGCACCGCAATCGGTGAACGGGACGCTGGGCAACGTCACCGCGGGGCACGTCGGCGCTGAACCGTAGAGGCTCGGCACGGGGAGATCACCGACACCGTTGCAGAGCTTGTCGTCGCCGCCGCAGGCCTTGCATATCTTGGCAACCTTCTTCGATCCGGCCTTGGCGATTTTCGCCGCCGCCTTCCGCGCCTCCGAACCGAGCGCGGCGCCCGGGTCCGGACAGACGTCCGCATGCTTGCCGAGCAGCCGCTTGTCCCAGCACTTCTGCACGACCTTCGATGTCGTCTGGTAGAACTTCCAGGCCTCCTTCAGGATCGCCTGCTGACACTTGTTCGTGTCCTTATCGGCTCTCGGATCGGTCGCGACCAGATTGTCGACCAGCAGATCGTTCATTTGCCGCGTCGCCACCGCCGCAACGCAATCGACGCACGTGACGGCGTCGCCGCAGTCGTTGGGCGCAATCGCGCCGTCACAGGTCGCACAGGTGCCACCGCCTGCACAATCGCTATCGGCACCGCAAAGATCACCGCCGTTGCTACCGCCCGCACAGAGCCCACGCCCCTCGAAGCCCGGACAGTTGCCGCCAAAGCCGATGGTCTCGCTTCCGGACTCCTCGGCGAGATCTCCACCGCACACCCTGTCGTCGCCGCCGCACGCCTTGTTGATCTTGGCGATCAGCTTCGCTCCGATCTTCGCCAGCTTCGCGACCGTCTTGGGATCGTCCCGGAGACATTCGGTCGCGCCCGCGATCTTCCCTTTCACCTTCGAGAGTTCGCACTTGCTGATCGTTTTCGATTCGGCTTGCAGAAACTTCGCCGTCTCCTTACCGATCGTCCGCTGACACTTGCCAAGCCGAGCGGGCGGCGGAATCTCGTACGCCTGCACACCACCGACTCCCACGAACACACCGTAGCCAACGTACAAGCTATTCCCGTCGACCGTGGCCACCGATGTCGAGTTGTTGGGCAGAATGATCTGGTGGAGCCGCGCCCCTGTTGCAGCATCGTTGATGGTCAGTACGGGCGCCGCCTGACTTCCCGTGTACACGACACCGTTGGCTTCCCCGACACCACTCCACGAGAGCCCCGTGTCATCGGTCCAGAGAACGGAGCCGTCGGTGAGGTCGAAGGCCTGGATGTGATCGGGTGGTGGGCTGATCGCCGGACTGAAGTCGTAGAGCGTCGCGTGCACGCGTCCGTTGGCCACCGCGAGGGGTCCGTTGAACAGACCGAAAGCCGCGAAACCCGGGGTGACGGGCTTCGGCTCCACCTGGTTGAACCATTCGATCCCACCCGTCGCTTCGTCGAGCGCGTAGAGCGTGCCGTTCTTGCTCCCCGTGATCAGGAGCGTCTTGTTCACCGGCGCTCCCACATCGACCGGAATCGGTCCGTTCAGCGCCCCGAAGTCGTGGTAGAACGCCTTTGGCGCGCATGTGTTCGAAGCACCGCACTCGCCGTCGAATCCGCAGTCGATCGCCGGATCGTTGCTGCAGGCGCCGAATTCCTCGAGCGGATCGACCCGCGTACGCCAGACGACCGCCCCCGTCGACGCATCCAGTTTCAGAATCGAGTCCGAGTCGCCGATCGACGGATACGTGTAGCAGCCGACCGTGTTCAGGTAGACGAACGCGCCGGTCGGATCGGTCGATACCGTCGCCGTCACGCCCGCCCCGATGCCGTCGATGCACGTGCCACTCGCAGGACAGTCGGAATCCACGCTGCAGATCGTCGCCGTATCGGTGTCGCAGATCTTGTCGGGCACCGTCACGAACTCCCAGAGGTCGGCACCGGTATCGACGTCGAGAGCCACGAGGCGTCCCTTCGTGCACGGAACGTCGCTGTGCGAGGCGATGCTGACGAACAGCCGACCTGCAGCGGTCGCGAGGCCCGACCAGACGTGGTCGACGGGACCGCACGTACTGGTCGCCGGACAGTCGCCATCCACCGTGCACTGAACCCACCCGGCCTGACTGCAAGCCCGGCGCGCGACGATCTGCTTGTCCCAGACCGGGTCCCCCGTCAGACCGTTCCGGCACCAGACGTGCGCATTCTGGTCCCCGATGCAGACAGCACCGCTCGGAATGATCAGCGGCGTCGCCTGGACGCCGATCCCGCCTGCCGCCGTATCGAACGACCACACCACGGCCCCCGTATCCGGATGCAACGCATAGAGGGAGCCGTCCCACGACGTCACGTACACGAGCCCGTTTGCGACGACCGGACTCGAGGTCACGCCGCCGCCGGCGACGAAGTCCCACTTGAGCTGGAGAGTGGGAACATTGGTCGCGTCGATCGCCGCATTCGTGACGGTCGGAGCAAAGGCCACGACGCCGACAAGCAGCGCCGCCAAGGGCAAACCACGTAGAGACGGCGTAAGGCTTCGCGTATGCATGGGCACTCCCCTTGCGCTCGGAAGTCGTCCTTCCGGGCTCCAGGCGAGCTACTAGCGAGATCGGGGCCCGCCTGACCGGGGACGGGGCACTCCGGGCGCGGCGAGACCTAGGGGCGAAGCGAGTGGCGTGCGAGGGCAATGATGCGAGCGGCCGGGACCAGCCCTGCCGATCCGCGCCGCACAGGACGCCCGCTGAGAGACGGGCGCGTCGAAGCGTGGCGGGTCCGCCGGGATGTCACCCGGCGGACCCGTGCACTTGAGCTATTGGCAGGCGGCGGGATACGCCGCAACCGACGGCGCGTTGTTGAGACTCACGCAGTCGATCTTGAACTCGGCTACGCAGTCGATGCAGTCGATCATGTCTTCCGTCGTCACGACCGTGATGGCGCCGCAATCGGTAAAGGGCGCGATCGGCAGCGTCACAGCGGGGCATGTCGGCGCTGGGCTGTAGATGCTCGCCAGCGCCAGATCGTCACCACCGCCACACACCTTGTCGGGTCCGCCGCACGCCTTGCACATCTTGGCGACCTTCTTCGACTCGGCCTTGGCGATCTTCTCGGCGGCCTTCTGCGCCTCCGAGCCCACCGCGGCCCCGGCATCCGGACAGTCGTCGGAATGCTTCCCGGCGATCCGCTTATCCCAGCACTTCTGCAGAATCTTCGACTTCGCCTGGTAGAACTTCCAGGCCTCCTTCAGGATCGTCTGCTGGCACTTGTTCTCGTCCTTCTCGAGGGTTGGATCCGTCGCGACCAGATTGTCGACCAGGAGGCCGTTCATCTGGCGCGTCGCCACCGCGGCGATGCAGTCCACGCAGGTGATGGTGCCCGAGCAATCCCCCGATGCGATCGAGCCGTCGCAGAGCGCGCAGGTTCCACCGCCCGTACAATCCGTGTCAGCGCCACAAACGTCACCGTCGTTGGTGCCGCCCGTGCAGAGCCCCTGCCCCTCGAAACCCGGACAGCTGCCACCGAATCCAATTTCACTGCTGCCGGTCTCCCCGGTCAGATCTCCGCCGCAGAGCTTGTCGTCGCCGCCGCACTTCTTGCTGATTCCCTTGATCTTCTTCGACTCGACCTTGACCAGCTTCTCGACGGTCTTCACATCGTCCCGGATGCAGACGGTCGAGCCGGCGATCTTGCCTTTGACCTTCGAAAGCTCGCACTTACTGATGGTCTTGGCCTCGCCCTGCAGGAACTTCGCGGTCTCCTTGTTGACGGTCTGCTGGCACTTCCCGGTGGATGCCGGCGGCGGCAGCTTGAAGGCCCGGACCCCGCCGACCCCAAAGAGGCCGTAGCCGACATAGAGGGAATCGCCGTCAACGGTCGCAACAGAGACCGTCGGCGATGGAAGAACCAGTTCGTGGAGCAGGTTACCGTTCGCCGCATTGTGGGCGCTGAGCACACCCATCGCATTGTTTCCGGTGTAGACGACGCCATTGGCGTGTCCGGTGCCGCTCCACGCGACACCCGCGTCGGCAGTCCAGAGCGAACTGCCGTCGGTCACATCGAACGCCTGAATGTGATCCGGTGCCGGTGCGATCGCCGGAATGTGATCGAAGAGTGCGGCGAACACCCGCCCGTCGGCGACTGCGATCGGCCCATTGAAAAGGCCGAAGCCGGCAAACCCTGGCGTAATCGGCTTGGGCGAGACTTCGTTGAACCACTCGATCGCGCCGGTCGCCTCATCGAGCGCGTAGAGCGTACCGTTCTTGCTACCGGTGATGAGCAAAGTCTTGTTGACCGGCGCCCCGACATCAACGGGCACGGGGCCATTCAGTGATCCGTAGTCGTGGTAGAAACCCTTCGTGTCACACGTATTCGCGGCGCCGCATTCAGCGTCGGTCCCGCAATCGATCGACGGGTCGTTACTGCACGCGCCGAACTGCTCGGGCGGGTCGACCCGATTCCGCCATACTACGGCACCCGTCGCCGCATCGAGCTTCAAGATCGTGTCGGAATCGCCAATCGACGGATACGTGAAGCAGCCGACCGTGTTCACGTAGACGAACGCGCCGGTGGGATCGCTCGACACGGTGGCCGTGATGCCGGCGCCAATGCCCTCGATGCAGCTCCCGGCTGAGGGACAGTCGCTATCGGCCGTGCACTCGATCGTCGTATCGGTGTCGCAGATCTTGTCGGGAACCGTCACGAACTCCCATTCGTCAGCGCCGGTTGCCAGATCGAGCGCGACGAGACGACCCTTGGTGCACGGATTGTCGAGGTGCGACGCAATGCTGAGGAAGAGGCGGCCGTCAGCGCTTGCCGGAGCGGACCAGATGTCATCGACGGGACCGCACGTGCTGGACGCCGGACAATCACTGTCGGCCCCGCACTGGATATGGCCGGCGCCGTTGTTGCACGCACTCCGCGTCGTGATCTGCTTGTCCCAGATGGGAGCACCGGTCAGGCCATCGCGACACCAGACGTGAGAATCGGCGTCACCGATGCAGACATCGCCGCCCGGTGTGATCAGCGCCGATCCTCGAACACCACCGAAGACGGAACCGGTATCGAACGACCAGACGATGGCAGCAGTGTCCGGGTTGAGGGCGTAGATGAAACCATCGGCAGACGTCACGTACAGCAAGCCGTTCGCCACCTTCGGACTCGAGTAGACCGGTCCCCCGATCGTCGGGAAGGTCCATTTCTCTTCGAGCGTATCGACGTTCGTTGCGTCGACGGCCGCGGTCGTCACCGCAGGAGCCAACATCACGGACGCGCCGAACAGCGCAGCCATCAGGAATCCGCGGAACATTCGTGCATGCATGGGCGCTCTCCTTGACATGGGAGGATCCTCCTCGTGAACAAACTCGAACTCGAAAAAATCTGGGTCCGCATGACGACACGCATGACGGCCCGGCACCCAGATCCGACATCGAAGGGTCTAGCACGATCGTACAAGCTGGAACAAGCACTTACGCGGCGGGCGGGACCACCGGACCGGGCGTCGGCCATCGCGAGCCACATGGCACAGATCGATCGGGAGGCGGCATGCGACAACGTGCCGCACCCGTCAGGTGCCGAAGTACATTGACCGGGACCGGAACGCTGTGTTTTGTTACGTACTTGGGTGCTGCGTGCCGCCAACGCCTCATCTCTGCGGCACCCATGAGAACGCTTGGAACAGTTGGAAAGCGCTTGGTCCAACGGAGGAGAACTCGTATGCGCACGCCCGCAATCACCGCGATCATTGCCGCGCTGGCCCTGTCCGTTCTGGGGTCCACCACCACCCACGCCGGAACCTACGTCTGGGACATGGACGCGACAGAAGATCAGGTGAACAACTGCTCCATGCCGCCCGCGGTCTCATGCGCGGGCGACGGCTCGACCGACAGCGCGGCCACCGGCCACGCCACCCTCACCTACGACACCGACACGGGCGTCATGAGCTATACGGTCGACTGGGCGAACCTCGAGGCACTGCTTTCGGCGATTCACATCCACGGCCCGGCCAGCCCGGCGCAGAGCGTGATGCCCCATCTTTTCAATATCTTCACCGTCGAGGCCGACGTCATCGCGTCAGGCGTAAACCGGACGACCGACACCTTCAGTGATGGTGCCGATTTTACGACCTTGAGCGCGACCTCGGGCCTGTCACGAAACGCGGTCCTCGAGCACATGCTCGAGGACCAGGGCTACGTAAACATCCACTCGCTCGATTTCCCAGCGGGGGAAATCCGCGCCAATCTCATTCTGACCCTCGTCGATGTCCCGATCACGTCCACAAGCGAGCGATGCAACAACAAGCTCAGCCGGGATCTGGCACGCGTCACCAGTAAGCAAGGGCGACAGATCGACAAATGTCTCCGCGACCACGCGAAGGGCAAACTCGCCGCCACACTGGAGGCCTGCATCGCATCCGATCCGGGCTCGAAGATTGCGACCGCGCGCGGCAAGACCATTCTCGATTTCGACAAACATTGTGACGGCGTCGACAACGACGGCGTGATCAAGCTGCCGGTGTTCGGCGCTGCCGACGACCCCGTGACGATCAACAGCGCGGGCGTCGACAAAGAGCTGTCCCTGATCCACACCATCTTCGGTGCCAACCTGGATGGGGGCCAGATGGCCACGAACGCGGGCGATCCGGACACCGCCGGCTGCCAGTTGGCCGTCAACAAGGCCGTCCGGAAGTGCCAGGACACCTACGTGAAGTGGTTCGGGAAGTGCAAGAAGCGCGGACTCAAGGGCAACTCCGGACCCGTGGGTGCCGACGTCCCGTTCGACGACGCCGCCGACCTCGAACTCTGCGTTGGCGACGATCCGTTGCTCAAGATCGAGCGCTTCTGTGACGACACGGCCGGCCGCATCGCGACCCAGGTCCTGCCGCGGAAGTGCGTGGGCGTCGATCTGGCCGCGAGCTTTCCGGGCTGCGGCGTCGGCACCGAAGCCGCGCTGGCGACCTGTCTCGACGACGCGACCGCCTGCCACGTCTGCACCGCGCTGAACGCGGCCAACGACCTGAGCGTCGACTGCGACGCCTTCGCCGGAGCCGCCTGCCCGTAAGGACCCGCATCCACCTGCCCATAAGGACCCGGGACGATACCGGGAGGGCGGCGCCCGCTCGAGCCCGCAACTAAGGGCGCGCCCACGCAGGCCAAATTCCCGTACTGGGTAATCGTACCTTGACCAGACAGCTCTAGCCTGGATAATAAACAAACGTTCGTTTGTTCAGTTTCTCAGTGCCGGCCCAAGGAGGATGGACGCATGCAGCTCAGCGACGTCAATCTGGTGGATCTCGAGCGGTTCCAGCGCAGCGTCCCGCACGAGATGTTCGAGCTGCTCCGGCGCGAAAAGCCCGTCTTCTGGCAGGACGAGCCCGGCGGTCCCGGCTACTGGGCCATCACCAAGTACGAGGACGTGAAGGCCATCTCCCGCAATCCCGGCCTCTTCTCCTCGGCGAGTCGCGGGGCGCTCGTCCGCGAGCCCGACTCCCACATGCTCGAAGTGACGCGGAAGATCATGCTGAACATGGATCCGCCGCAGCATCGCCAATATCGGAACCTCGTCAACAAGGCGTTCACGCCTCGTATGATCAACGCGCTCCACCGGCGCATTCAGGACATGGTCGTGGAGATCGTCGATGGCGTCATCGAGCGAGGCGCCTGCGACTTCGTCGAGGACGTTGCCGCGCAACTCCCGATGCTGGCGATCTGCGAGATGATGGGCGTCCCTGCCGAGGACCGCAGCCGCATCTACAACCTCGGAAACCAGATGATCGGCTTCGACGATCCCGAACTGCAGCCCGACGGCACGCTCGTCGGCGAGGAGCAGAAGAACGACGAGGCCTTCGGCGAAATGTTCATGTACGCCACCAAGCTTCGCGATCGCGCGCTCGCCGAGCCACGTGACGATCTCGCGACCGGACTCGTCAATGCCGAGCTCGATGGCGAGAAACTCTCGGAGGAAGAGTTCCAGTTCTTTTTCCTGCTCCTGCTCGTCGCCGGCAACGAAACCACCCGCACGGTCACCTCGAACGGGCTGCTGACCCTGCTCGATCACCCCGATCAGCTCGCGGAATTGCGACGTGATCAGGAACTGCTGCCAAGTGCCGTCGAGGAGATCCTCCGCTACTCTCCGGCCGTCCACTGTTTCCGCCGTCAGGCGATGGCGCCAACGGAGATCCGCGGCCAGGACATCGCCAAGGACGCGAAGGTGGTGTTGTGGTACCCGTCCGCGAATCGTGACGAAGAGATCTTCGACGACCCGCAGACCTTCGACATCCACCGCAAACCCGACCATCTGGCATTCGGCGTCGGCGAGCACTTCTGCCTCGGCGCCAACCTTGCCCGGATGGAGCTTCAGGAGATCTTCCGCGGCATTACGACGCGCATGCACGACATCGAGCTGGTCGCACCGCCGCGCCGACTGCGCTCCAACTTCATCAACGGGGTCAAGGAAGCCCAGATCCGCTTCAGTCCGGGCCCGCGACTGAACTGACCCCCGTCGATTTCTGCTGCATCCCGCACGGCTTCTGCCATATACACTGGCTCGCGGGGAGCGAGGCATGCGGGGGATGACATCGGCGATCGCAATCTTTCTGAGCGCGTACCTCCTGTTCGGGGTACAGCCGATGATGGCCCGCTACATCCTGCCGTGGTTCGGCGGTGGACCGGGCACCTGGACGGCGTGCGTGTTCTTCTTCCAGGCCATCCTGGTCCTGGGCTACGCGTACGCCCATCTCTTGACGATCCGGCTCTCCCCAGCGGCGCAGGGTCGCACGCATGCAGGGCTGCTCCTCGCCTCTCTCCTGCTGCTGCCGATCGCGCCCAGCGACGCGTGGAAGCCCGTCGGCGGTAGCGATCCCACCCTGCACATCGTCCTCCTGCTCGCCGCCACCGTCGGACTGCCCTACTTCCTGCTGACCACCACGGCGCCGCTCCTGCAGCGGTGGCTCGCTGCCGAGCACTCGACACGCGCTCCCTACCGCCTGTACGCGCTCTCGAACGCGGGCTCGTTGCTCGGTCTGCTGGCCTACCCATTCGTGCTCGAGCCGCAGCTTCGCCTGGGCACCCAGACGCTGCTCTGGTCTGGCATGTATGTGACGTTCGTTCTGCTGACGGCGGGGATCGCCTGGGCCGCCCGCGATGACACGTCCAGCGATGCCGCCACCCCCGATCCGTCGCCACCATCGACGATCGGACGCGATCGCCGCGCACTCTGGCTTCTTCTGCCGGCCTGCGCCTCGATGATGCTGCTCGCCACGACCAATCAGATCTGCCAGGACGTCGCTGCCGTACCGTTCTTGTGGGTGCTCCCGCTCGCCCTGTACCTCGTCAGCTTCATCATCACGTTCGATGGTGATCGCTGGTACGATCGCCGCGTCTGGCTGCCAGCGCTCGTCGTCGGGCTCGGCACATGCCTCTGGATGCTGAACGCGTCGAGCAAGACGGCGCTCAGTACGCAAGTCGTCGCCTATCTGACCACACTGTTCGCTTCGTGCATGGTGTGTCACGGAGAGTTGGTGCGCGTGCGTCCCGGTGCACGCCATCTGACCCTCTTCTACCTCCTCGTCGCGCTCGGCGGCGCGCTCGGCGGTGGCTTCGTTGGTCTCATCGCCCCGCGCATCTTCGATGGCTACTGGGAGCTGCATCTAGGACTGCTCGGCACCTACGGACTCGCGGCCTACTGCATCATCAACGACGCGACGCGGGTACAGCGTGAGCGCCCCCGATTGTTCGAGCGTCCGCTGCCGTGGGTCTTTGGTCTCGTACCCCTCGTGGTCGGTCTCGCCCTACACGTTCACGAGCACTACGATGAAACGGTTGCGGTCTCGCGCTCGTTCTACGGCGTGATCCGTATCGCCGAATCGCACGCCGACAGCCCGCGGCGGTGGAAACGCAAACTCTACCACGGCCAGATCCGCCACGGTGATCAGTTCATGGCTGCGAGCCGTCGCCGCATACCCACCAGCTACTACACGAAGAAGAGCGGTATTCGCGCGGCCCTGGCCTTTCATCCGCGCCGGAAATCCGGACTGCGCGAGCCTCTGCACGTCGGCGTCCTCGGCCTCGGAACCGGCACCCTCGCGGCGCTGGCGCGGCCAGGCGACCGCATGCGCTTCTACGAGATCGATGCGGAGGCGGCGCGCTTGTCCCGCGCGTATTTCAGCTATCTCACCGACAGCGCGGCATCGATCGACGTCATCCTGGGCGACGGACGCCTCTCGCTCGAACGCGAACTCGCGAACGGCAGCCACCAGTTCGATGTGCTGGCGCTCGATGCCTTCAGCGGAGACGCGATCCCCATGCACCTGCTCACGCTCGAGGCCATGGAGACGTACTGGGCGCATCTCGCCCCCGACGGCATCCTGGCCATTCACATCTCGAACATTCACATCGAGCTCGCTCCGCTGGTGCGCGGGCTCGCCGAGCACGCGGGCAAGCAGGCCGTGTACATCAAGAGCCGCCGCGACCGCCGCGTCAGCGGCCGCAGCGCCACCTGGGTGCTCCTGACGAGCAATCGCCGCTTCGTTCAGGATCGGCGCGTGACCGAGCTCGCGCGAGGATGGCCGGACGAAGCAGAGTCTCCCATCGTCTGGACCGACGACTTCAGCAACCTGCTCCACGTTCTCGAGTAGCGACGCCACGCCGGCGGCCGCGCACCAGGGGCAACGCCATCCTTCACTGGACGTAGCCGAGCGCCCGCAGGCGTTCCTCTGCGGCCGCGTCGACAGCGGGAGCGGCTACGGTATCGAGCCGTGCGTCGAGCGCCGGGAGATGGAGCACCGCCCGCCAATCCTCCAACTCGGCGACGAGCCGGGTCACGTCGTCCGGGAAGCGCGCTGCCACATCGTGGCGCTCGTTGGGATCGGCGTCGAGATCAAAAAGCATCGTTTCGCCTGCCGACGTCCGCACGAGCTTGTGCCGCCCCGAACGGTACGTCCGGTAGCGGCGGTCGGCGCGCCGAAGCGGATCATCCGAATTGCGCAGCAGATCCTGCTCGTAGCGCTCGGCAATGACGGGCGCCCCCGCGGGCAGGTCGTCGAGCAACGGCAGGAGCGAACCGACCTGCAACGTACCAGTCGGCGCGATTCCCGCGAGGTCCAACACGGTACCGTAGACTCCGAGGGTCGACACGGGCGGATCGATCCGCCGCCCTGCCGGTATACGCGGTGGATAGCGCACCAGCAGCGGCACGCGAAGATCGAGCTCACGCAGCGAGCTCCCGTGCCCGAAACCACCCGCCTCGCCGAGCATCTCACCGTGGTCGGCCAGAACGACGAGAATGGTTTCGTCGAGCCGACCGGAGCCCCGAAGCGCCGCGACGACGCGATCGAGCAGATGATCGGAGTAGAGGACACCGGCGTCGTACATGTCGCGGGCATGCGGCCTGGCGGCCGCGATCTCGGCCGCGGTCAACGTCCGGCCGAACTGGGCTCCGAGCAAGTCCATACTCACGGTGCGGAGCTCCGACGAGCTGTGATCGCTGAATTTCCTGAGAAACGCCTCCGGGACCTGATGGTAGGGAAAGTGCGCCTCGAGAAAGTTGAGAAACGCGAACGCGGGGCGTGCGTCAGGCCCGCGCGAGGCGATCCACTGCTCGAAGTTGTCGGCCACGACGGCGCCGCCTTTGTCCTCGATCGCGAAGCCAAGGAAGTCGAGCAACCGATTCACGAAGAGAAAGCTCCGGCCGCCGGCCCCGGCCTGCCACGCCTCGTCCGACCACGCAAAACCGCGCGTCAACCCGAAGCTGTCGCTGATGTGCGGATTCGCGGTGAAACACCGGGTGTCGTATCCCGCCGCCCGCAACACTTCGGCCAAGGTGGGTAGTGTGTCGTCGAGCACACGGTGCTCGCCGTGCGCTCGACTGGCCGACGGAAACCAGCCAGTGAAGAGCGACGCATGTGACGGCAGCGACCACGTCGAGGGCGCGGTCGCGTCGAGAAAAAGCATCGCGTCGGCCCCCAGGGCATCGAAGCTCGGTGTCGTCTCCCGTTC
>Ga0315338_1001757_pt1 | contig 24732 bp, 45 predicted proteins | sample ASW8metaG_FD_204518 | JGI IMG/M metagenome (GOLD analysis project Ga0315338, IMG submission 204518) | Ammonia-oxidizing marine archaeal communities from Monterey Bay, California, United States - ASW #8 | ecosystem: Environmental > Aquatic > Marine > Coastal | place: USA: California | collected... | reverse complement strand
TCAGGTCGTTCATATCCGTCAACAGTCTGTTTTTTAACTTGAGGTTTCTTATTGTCCTTGAGGTCTTTCCAGTTCATTATTTCCCAATGTACCTTGTTGTTGCATGGTTTGCAACTGATTTGCTAATTCTTGTTGTTCAGCTGCATCTCGAATGAGCTTTTCAGGAAGGTTCATTTTCTCAGCTAGATATTTAGCCACTTCATCTTGCTTGACAATCATATTCAGCATTTGAGGGCCGAATGTCATTCCAATGATTTCATTGAAACGAGTAACATCAGCAACATCTTGTTGATGCTGTGCTTGTGCCAATGGTGATCGAGGAATAACTTTTACTTCCCGACCATCAATTCTTGGAAGTTCTATTCTTCCTTGTTTTGTCAGTATTCTAATAACTCGCCTTAATAATGGATTAACAAACTCCGATTGAAGTCTGCCAAAGGAAGAACCAATCTGTCTTGACAAGTCAGCCATTCGTTCCGATACTTCAGTAGCAGACATTGGCGTTCCTTCAGGTTTTCCTAATGTTTCCATATATAATGCTCTCTTGATGTTTTGTCGCATATCACTCAACACAAGTTGAGCCACATCAAAATTTCCAGCAGCAGCTATCGGGATCAATCCTCTTGAACCCGGCGATACGGGAATGAGAGAACCCGGCACTAGTTGAATATTATCTGGATTAACTACTCCGTCATCTTCAAAAGTATAGATTCCACTAATTGCCATCTGTGCATTTTGTAAAATTAATTCTACTGTCAGGTTTGTTGTCTTAATTGCTGCCATCGCATTAAAGACTGGGCCTCGACCATACACCTCTCCTGATGCTTTGTTCCACCTAAAGACAATGTACGGATTGGAGGCGTTTCCTCTTAATTCCCTTTCCTCAATCATTACTTTCTCTTTAGGAAGAACCACACAATATTTCCATTTTTCTACATTGGGTTCATCATACAAGCGCATCGTTCCTTCAACAACCATCGCTTTTGAATTGTTCTTTCTTGTCTTTTGAAGAAGATCAACGGGAATCAATCCCTTTGGATACATAATCTGTAAATCCTCATAATCGACATAGCGTGTTCTGAATATCTGATCTATCCTATTGTCAGGCCCGATATTCAAAGTTAGTCTTGGCAATGGAATTGCATTAAACTTTAATGGACTTACTGCATCTCCTTCCTCTACGAGAAGGCAACCAGTACCAATAGCCAAATCCATAAATGTTTCGTGAACTTCTGTATTGAAGTTTGATGATTGCAATACTTCAAAGACATAAGATGTAATTCCATCCAACTGTTCATTAATCATTGGCTTCTGTTCATCTGGTATTTCAGAACCAGCTTCAAAGTCAGCCCATCTTGCAAAGGTAGGTGTCATACCAGCTTGAAGTCGTGATGCAAATTCTTGTATCCCAACTACTGCTGTTTCATCGAATATCTTGTCCGTTCTTCTTGAACCCGGCGTTTCCTCAAAGAAAGATTCCCGTTGAGGCATAGTATATTCATATGCTTCCTCAAACTTCTCTTTCCAATAATCCTTTATTCCCTCTGCTTTTTTATACCTTTTTAGAAAGGTTCCAACTTTTGAATCGTTATCAGAAGTCATTGGACTGATGTCTATATTTTCATAAACCATTATGTACTCACTATCCCAGCTTTAATTGTTTTGCCTGATCTTTTCAGTAATGTTCTGTCTGCATCAGTAACAGTTCCACCACCTGATGTAACTGCTTTTAAAGATGTAAATCTTGTTTCATTGCTTAAAGATTTTTTTGTATCTGTTCTTGTTTCAGTAATATTAGATGATGATACTTCTTGTTCTTTTCCATTCCCAGTTCCTTCGGATTTTACTCCATAGGAAGATGTTGTTCCAGCCATATTGCTGTAAAATTTATCTAAGTATTGATCATACCCCTTTTGACCCATTTTGCCATAGGATTCCATTGCTCCCAGTCGCATCAGGCTTGATGCTGGCATTGGAGCTGCGAATGACAATGCTGCCAAAGCCATTGCTTTTATTTTTTGTTGTCTTTTCCACATTGGTGCTGAGATGGCAGTAGATGTCATAATACCCGTTGGATCGCCTGATCCCATAGCAGAATCAGATTTACCATATTTAAGATATTGGGATTCTTTATTTCCTATTGTTGATCGACTAATGCTGGGATCACCAGAAGCATATAATCTTTCTCCTTCTTCCTTGCTAATTCGTATAAAATTTCCACCTTCTTTTCTAAAATAATTTCCTACTTTTACTTGTCCCGTTTCCACTAAATAATCATCAGTAGCTTTGGATGCAACGCCACCATACATCTCTGTACCAGACCTATCAATAGAGGATTGTACAGATTTTCTTCCCTCTGCAACTCCAGTTGTTCTTGCTTCAAATTTTTTTGCTTCTTTTGTCTTCTTTGCTGTTAAGCCAGCAATAGCTTCTTTAGTAGCTCCTTTTGCCTTTAGCTTATTAATGTTTGTTTGTAATTTCTTTTGTCTTTCTTGGTGTTTGCTTTCATTAGCTCCACCAGCTCCACCACCACCAGAATAACTTCCTTTGTCAGTTGTTCCACCTTTACTGGACATTATGTTTCCTCTCCTTCATAGAAGAATCCTCCACCACCAGCTTTGGAGAAAAGGGATCGAGTGCCAACCATTCCTTGTTCCTTGCGCCACTTCTTTTCCTTGTCTTTTTCGGCTTTTGCTTTCTTTGCAGCTTCTTCCTCAAGTCGCCTTGCTTCCATCTGTTTTTCTAGTTCTATATCACGAGGAGGAGCTTTTGGTTTAAATATTCCCATAACTATAGCTTTATCTCATTAAATCCCTTTCTTTTCAACGCACAAAATAACTGGTGTGGTGTAAAGATAAAAAAGTGGTTTAATCCCAATAATCGCTGAACATAAGAGGTACAGCTATGCTCCTTGATCCACGCTCCAAAGATATTTGGCAAGGGTGATTTTTCCGTTTCCTTGACGGGAATCTTGATTATTTTTCCGTTAGTATTCTTAATGAATTGGAACAATGATTCAATATCCTTTTTTGTCAGCAGTTCCACCATGAGCTTCCCATAAATATATTCTTGCAGCATCCAAGTATCCAATTCACTGAAGTATCCTATTACGCCACAGTGCTTGAAGTTCTTCTTGAAGAATCGTAAAGACCAGTGATGATCTTTCGCTTCATAAAAATATACTAACCATTCCTTCTGAGGAAATCCCATGTGCTTTTAATTTTCTTTGGTTTAAATACTTCCCAGCCCTTTTTTGCAACATAAGGTTTCTTGTTTGATTTGCCAGCAATCAGACTTTTTCCTTCACCAGCTCCCATCATTAAATATTGCAGTGCATCGTGAACATGAGAATATCTGTTCTTGTATGGTCGGTCATCATAACGATCACCCGTCACTTGTATCCTTCTGTAATGGTATCCACCATTGAAACCTTTTTTGAGATTGATGCAGCTCTTGTCAACAAGGAATCCCACTTCCCCGTCTATCAGTCTGTTGACTGCAGTTTCAACTGATTCAATTCTCAAGGAGACATCGTTGCTAGGAGCTGGTTTGGCAACTATGCCATTTTGTCGCATCACCTGAAAAGGTGTGCGTTCATCCGTTTGCGCACGGAAATCACCAGAAGGATCACCCCATATGTCCATCTCCAATCCCTTAAACTTCTTCGCTATTTCAGCCCTTAACAGTTCACTGAATCTTGTAATCCCCATGTCAAAGCAAACAAGTTCGTGAACAATAAGCCACTTACCCATAGGAAGTCTTTGTCCGAATACTGCTGCTGGCGTTAGACCAAAGTCAATGCCAATAAAGACTGGCACTTCAGCTATTGGTATGGTTTCCCGTGAAATGTGAAGTTCTTCCTTGAAACCAGAATAGACTGGTTTCCCTTCTTCCAATGAACCTAGCTTGTTCATTACATAAACATCAATCCAGCTTTTTGTTTTTCCTTTTATAATATTGTTGTAATAGTTTTCTGTCAGGTTGTTTTTGTTTTCTGCTAGGGAATTGGATTCATATCCCTCTAATCTCTTGTTGTTCACTTTTTCAGTCATCCCTGATGGTTGGGTAAAGAAACTCCAGTTGTCAGGCTTCACCAACATCAGTGCTTCATCTCTTGAGATGTGATCTGGAACGGGAACATCACCAGCCATTACAGCCCACCAATGATCTTCTTCAGGAGCATTGGTATCGCAGATTACTCCGTACCACGATGCTCCCCCATCTCTCATACTCGGAAATCTTCCCACTCTCATAGTACAAGCATCAATAATGCTTTTCGGCAATTCCCTTGCCTCATTGATCCATACTCCCGTCAATTCCAATGATAGAAGTTTCTTGACATCTTCTGGTCTGTCCAGAGCAAGAAAGATGACTTCCAAGTCTATCTCCCCTTTTCTTATCCTATGCGTATAGGGAACGCTCCAAGCGAAATGACCAAAGTCATTCTCTGGAAACCAATCCAGCCAAGTCTTGATGGTTGTTGTTCTTAACTGTGGATTCGTATTTCGTATGACAGCCCATCTTGATTTTCGAAATCCGTCTTTCGCCTTTACTTGAGCCAAAGCTCTCCTGAATATTTCCACGCAACACGCAACGGATTTACCTGATCCGACTGGGCCTCTCAGTCCTCGAAAGAAGTCATCAGACTTCATAAATTCCTTGAGGACAGCTCCAGCTGGTTTATAGACAAACTCCGTCATGATCCACAAGTGCTTAAGAGTATTAGAACTAACAAGATGATAACGGTTACTTGGAACATTATTTTATCTGATCTATGTATTTCTTAATCATATCTTCAGCCACCTTCGGCCCAAGAGCTTCAATTAACTTATCAGCCTCTTTATCAGTTATAAATTCTTTTGGGTAATTTTTAAAATGAATTGTCTTGACAACTTTACGAAGTCTTTGTCTGTCTTGAAAAGTTATGTCGAAATGGGCGTTTGGGGAATTGGGCTTTCTTGTGTCCAGTTCTCCAGCCACCGTTCCGTATTTTTCTTTTAGGAGCTTCTCTTGTTCTGGTGTCAGGCTGTATAGTTTTTTCTTCTCTTGTTTCGATAATGGTAGGTCTTTTAATGTCATTCAGGTATATCCTATACAGTTCCCAATCCATTACCACCATAGGCGATTTATTGTTTCTTTTCAAGATTAAGAGGTCGGCTTTTCCTTTCCAGTCCTCGAGCTGCTTGAATCCTTCTCCGTTTTTCCTTGCTTTAACTTCTGCATTTGTTCCTTCGTGAAGGTCGTCAATAAAGACATCGTGAGGAAATGCAGAGATGGCTCCTGACATTGGCTGTCGTCTTGCCTTGTATCCTTCTTTCTTGTAGAGTTTGACAATTTCGTTCTCTACTCTAGTACCCTTTATTTTTGCTTTGCTTGACAACTTTCTTTCCCGTTTTCTTTGCTTCGGCTTTAGCCTTCTTCATTCCTGATTTTGTGTAGGAAAATTTTTTACTACCGACTTTAGGCATTGATTACCCCTTTCAATTTAAGATTCTCATGTCGCATAACCTTCTCATTCTCAATATGCCTTTCAAGGCTTTCAAGAAGTATCTTATTACTCTCCTTGAGTTTCTTGTTTTCTTCGTCTTTATTTTTGATTTGTTGAGATAAGTCTGCTGCGTTCATGTTAATCCTTTCTATGTTATACTGTGAAAAGAATAACAATAGAAGTAATTAATTAACTTCGCAACGCACAGATTTGAGATAAATTAGTTAGGATTGCTCCAAACATTTTTCAATTTAGCAGCAAGTGATTTAGCTTTTTTTGTAATCACATTGCCACCGACATTTTTGCGTATTTCCAAATAAGGTTTATCCAATTGTAAATCTTTATGCTTAGGAAAGATTTTAAATTTAGATTCTTTCTTTCTAGGGTAAATACCAAGAAGAACCTTACCTTTCAGTTTCTTCCTTACTTTCGGCCCACTACTCATATATCAATCCTTTCTTTGCCTAGTACTAGGAGCTTACCGATCTTAACCAGATCATAGCTACTATAGTCAAATATTCACCTTACACCAAAATCCTCTTTATTCAACGCACATTTATGAGGTGCTTTTTTTAACCTCTATTATGTGTGTAGGAGGAAAGACATGAATAGAGTTGAGTTTTCAACCCCCCCCCAAGTGGTGGGTAGAAAACACTCTGTTGGAAAATCCCCTTAAATGTGGGGGGATTTACTTTCTTCGTGTAGACCTCACGTTAGGTCTATATTGACAGACAGATTCGCATCTACGGAGTGTTGCACTCTGTCTGGAGCACGTAGTCCAACCCGGTCTAGAATGTCTTTACTAGCCTCTAGTTGAACATACTCGCTTCTTGCCTCTCTTGATAGCTCTATCATCTTACGGGAGGCATGAACTGCACCTAATCCAATGGTATTAGCTATCTGTTTCATCATATAGTTCTGTACCTTTGGGATTCGTAGTGTTCTACTAGCTGTTACTCTACCACTATCTCCTCTTGAATATCCAGCACTTTTTGCTGCTTCTGTTATGGTACATCCTGTAGCTACGATAGTATCAACAAGTTTGCGTTGCTTATCTGTCAGATCACTAGCACTAGTGGAAATCTCCTTATTCATCACGGTGGGTGATAGTAATCCCTCAAAAACCCTTGTCAAGGGAAATCGTCATGTCATTATGTCACATCACGATATCTTGTGGTTGGCATCGAGCCACCCCCAAGATAGTGGCTTGCCCCGCCCTCCGTGCGCACCACAGTTGCTCCCCTCTCTCGTGATTACCCAATATAGCACACGGTCAATACCTTCACTTCGCTGGGCTGAAGTAGCCCTATTCGCTTCGTTCAGCAAGTAGGCGACAAGTCGCCAAGTATTGACTAGGTGTGCATCCTATTGGGAAATAACAAGAGGAACAAGAGGTTTGTCTTGATAATTAATATAAGGAGTTATTATGATTACATTCTTAACTGGATTAGTATTATCATTGATAGCGATTTGGTTGCTGTTAATGATTACTTGGTCAATGCTAGGAGCGTGGCTAGGATATCAATTCTTTACTGGGATTTCCAGTGAAGATAAGAAATAAGATTCTATTTTGAATCTTAATTATGCCTTATTTGGTATGTAATAAGGTAAATGTAATAATCTAGACAACAAAGGAGTTTTGATATGTCAGATAACATTAATTACACATATGTTCCAGAAGAACTAAAAGTGCATATGCAAACTATGGTTGATGAGCATTTTAGAAATACTTATTCAGCCTTACAACTTCAGTTTGATAAATGGTTGAAAGCTGAAGAAACTAATGAATGGCTTGAATACAATGCTAAAGTTAGCGTTAATAAACTAGCCAATTCAGATTATAGAACGATTAAAGCATTAGAAGTTAAGTTGAATAATGTTGTTAATCAGTTTGAAAAACAATCAGATGAGCTTGGACATAGTGTTCATTCAGCTCATAAGATGGAAATTCCTCAAGCTAAATATGAGCAGTTATTGAGATTAAAGAACAATTACGAAGTATCTTTAAATCTTGTTAAAAGCTCATTTAAAGCAATTTCTAAATACTATAAGGAAATGTTTGAAGAAGATTTCATTCCTACTTCGGTTCAGCAAACTAGAAAAGCAGTATCTAGTCAAATGAATCAAGTTAAGAGTTTTAATAGAAATCAATTTAGTTTGTTTTCATTAAAAGCATAATTACTTCTAGCTCTAGGGGATTCATTCCCCTAGAGTTTATTTTTTTTTAAAAAATGCAAGATAATACCGAACGGAAGGAGACATAATGAATCATTTATGTGCGACACTATTAATATTCTGTTCATCATTTAATATGTTCTTTGATGATGAGAGAAATGATTTTGTTCAAGAGATTGGTATGTGTGCAGTGGAGTATAACGCTTACTATACCGAACCTGAAAAGCGATTGCCAATACGATTGGTAGTTGCTGTTGCAGCTCACGAGAGTGGCTGGGGAACGAGTAGGTTTGCACTAGAAGGCAATAATTACTTCGGAATGAAAACTAGGAGCGAAGATCCCGACGAATATATGATACCGAATGAGAACGATAAAGTTCGATTAGCGAAGTACAAGACCACTTGTGATTCGGTTAATGGCTTTATGGACTTGCTATCAAAGAGCAAAAAATACAAGGGATTCAGGGAAAAATTGATGAGACAATGGTTTTTAGATGAAGTTAATTATGATATGTTAATCAAAACATTAAACAAATATTCGAAAGATAAACTATGGAAGGTTAAGGTTATGAAAATCATAGAACAACTGAAAGTGAAATGAGTAACAAGAAATGGAATAGTTTTATTAACAGCTTGGTTTTAAAGGAAAAGAAATACAATGAAATTAAAAACAAGAATAAGAAGGTTAAGAAAACGACTAGGAAGAAAGGCGTTAAGAGAACCGAAAACTAAATCACAGATGAGAGATCGGATCAATTATGACCGAGTATCTGTGATATGGAATAAACGATATAACTAAAGGAGGTAAGAATGGTTATAGGAAAAACAATGAAAGGTACTGGTTGGTTTGCTTCTGTAATTTTTAGGAGTGCCATATACAAGTACGCAAAAAACAGAGGTGTCTGGTATTATAGGATTTTACTATCACAGCAATTTTCTGATGTGATTACAAATGTTTACGATATGAACAGATTGGAAAGGAAACTCAATCCTGATCCATTTTCTTCAGTTCAAAAGAAAGTATTTTCTGTTGATGACAGAGGAAATATCTATGACGATAGGACTGGCGAAGTATTCGGTAATACGAATGATAAAGTCAATAACAAGTTTGATATGGACAATGAGGAAGATGCAAAAATGGAGGAGGAGGTTAAACCAAAAAGAGGCAGACCTAAAAAATCATAATGTTGCCACTATTCCCTGACATTATTGTTATTCTATTAACGGGAATTATAATACTAATATTTTATGGAGGTATGAATGGGTAAAGTAAAACAATGGGCTGAACAAGAACGAGAGAAAGCCGAAAGCAAGGCTGACGGGATTATCAATGAACTGGTTCAGAAAAATTATCAGTATGATAATGCAAGTAAAATCAAAGACGAAGTAATTAAGGAGTTTAAGGAAAAAAATCCTGATTTACTTTTTGTGTTTCTTGATAAAGCTACTGGTAAGAAATTTATTGATGAAGAAGTCATAGAAACTTCTCTCTCTGAAGTAGTAGAGGACAAGATCAATGAGAAAACAAAAGATCAAATGGACAATACGACAACAGAGATAGGAGGATAGTATGGTTAATATCATTAAGAAACAAATTGAAATGATCTCTAAAAAAATAACCGAATTATTAGGGATACCTTATGAGGATAAGCCTTATAATCAAGAGCATACAAAGCTACACAGACTAGAGATAAACGCAATTAGTATGACTTTTAATTGTCTTAAAACAATAGCTGAAAGACTTTATATTTTGGAATCAAAAAATAAGGAAAAAGAAAATGCTGAAAACAATACAGTTGAGCATCTTCTATCGGAAAGCGAAAAGAAAATGTATGGACTAGGAGGTAAAGATGAAAACAAATCTAAATGATTTGATGAATATCGTTCAAATGGTTAAACCAGAACGCAGACATAGAACAAGAGTAAAATTTACTGGGGAACATTATGTTGTTAGCAGTAGTAGAGATAAAGATTATTTTAATCTTGATTCTTATATTATTAAGTCAACAAAAATAATTTATGGTGATGAGAGAGACACTATAGAAATAGAATTGGGCTAGTACGGAGGAGTAACTAGCCCAAGGGAGTAAATCATAAAAAAACAAAAATGATTGGAGTAAAAATATGGAAGATTATCGTGATTGTCAACTGCCAATATCAATAGATACTGATGTTCAGTTGAGAAAGGAAGATGTTTTTACAAGCGTAGGCAAGGTGCCTGATAAGATAGCGTTGTATAACAAGAATAATGACGATTACTTATCAACAGTAAGTAGGCAAAGTGCGAATAACTTACGGACTTATGGACAGTTTTGCAAGATGCTGTCTGATGCATTAATTAATGCAGATACCGGAATCAATCCTGAAACTTGTAAAGTAACTGACCAATTATGGCAGAATGGAGCCAAATTTAGCCGAATAATAGAAATACCACAGTATAACTTTCTGTTTGAAGGTGATAAATTTGTTCTGATACTATGGGCTTGGACAGCTTACAATTTATATTGGGCTGAACAATTCATATTCGGCCCACTTTGTATTAAATGCCATAATGGAATGTTTGATTCCATGTGGCAGATAAAAGGACTATCCAAAAAGAACTGGAATAATAAATCAACTCTGCTTGATAATGACATTAAAAATGCAGTTGTTGCATTTGAAGAATTTCCAGAACAGTTGGAGGTAATGAGCAATACGAAAGTATCTTCCGACAAGGTAAAACACTTATTCGAGAACACACTTGCTAGAATAGAAAGTGAACTGAAACCAAGAGTTTCGGAATATCGAATGAGGGAACTGTCTAAACATTGGGATACTTATAAAAGCAGACTGGGTGAAAACCTATATTCTGCTTATCAAACAGCTACTCATTGGGCTTCACACCCTGAAGGTCGAGGAATAGCGATGAACAAGACAAGAAACAGATCAGGACAAGTAGCAAAGATGCTTAACAGCACTAGCTGGAGCAACTTGATACATTAGAATTGCTACTGTTTATGCTTATTTTGTAAGTCGATTTTATTAACTAGTATAGTCGAACTACTTAAACAAACTTTGAGAGAGCAGTGATAAGATCACATAAGCAGTAGTAGTATGGGTGAAAATCCCATTGGGTATACCTGAAAAGCCATAGGAGGCGAACTTGAGTGATAAGAGGAGCTTCCTATGGCAAGATTTATAACGAAAGGTGGGTTAAAAACTACTTAATTGTAGCACAGTTACGATTTACCCTTTGCGTAGCTTGACAAATCGTACATTATTTGCACATAACTTACACATATGAACAAGAATAAGGAACTTGGCATCTTCTTTAAGAGGGTAATTCCTCAATTTGTAAGGCAAAGACGAAAACTAAAATTATCTCAAGGATCAGTTGATGATATTCTAGGTTGTGCTAAAGGATTGGTTTCCAAATGGGAAGTGGGAATTAGAAAGCCAAGTGGTTTTCTGTTCTGCTGTTGGGCTGATTCTTTAGGATGCGATTTAAAAATAAAAGAACGAAAAGAAAAGAAAAAATTAAAGTAGGAAATTTTTTTCATTACTTAAGCCCTGAAGAAAAATCAAAATACAAGGACAAGAACAGACCTGATGGTTGTGAAGAATGTCAAGAATATCCTTGTTATTCAAGCGATTACTGTCGGACATGGTTCTGCCATAATTGTCATTTAAACATTTGGAGGAACGATGGCTAAAGACTGGAAACTGTTATATAAAGAATCCGAAAGAACTAATAAAAAGTTACAATATAATAATGATGAGTTAAGAAGAACAAACAGTGAATTAAATATTATGGATACCCAAAAACTAAAAAAAATAATTTTACTGCAACATAAAATATATGAACTAGAAGGAGGTCAAATTGTTCGAAGAAAAAACAAGACCAATAAATAGACAAGTTGGTGGTATCCATTATGTCAAGCTACCGATACAGCCAATAGATTATATTATGAAAAATAAATTAGATTGGTGTGAGGGAAACATAGTCAAGTATATTACCAGACACTCCATAAAAGGAGGACAAGAGGACATAAAGAAAGTGATTCATTATGCCGAATTACTTTTAGAGTTAAAGTATGGAGGTAAATAAATGGCATTTATGTTAGGTAATATAGTAAGAAGAATGTTAGGCATTAAGAGGGATACGCCTGACTTTCTTGATAGAAAGAGAAGGAAAAAAGAATGGGTAATGAAATTAGCTCTTAAATATTTAAGACCAGATATTTATATGTTCTTCATTGAACATTATACGAGCAGAAGAACGAAAGATAACATAGCAGCCAAACCGATAGCTGACTATATTATTAGGAGGTACGAATATGAGCAGTCGAATAGGGATATGGAACGGAATAAATTCGATCTACATAGACGACGACAAATTAATGAAAGGAGTGAAAAATAGATGCGAAATGGAAATGACGAAAGACCAAGAGGCATTGGAGGTACTGATGCAATACGTATTGTCAATGGCGAATGGAAAGACCTTTGGCTTGAAAAAACTGGAAAGAAAGAACGAGAAGATTTATCAGATATACTGCCAGTTCAACTTGGAATCTTTACCGAAAAATTTAATAGACAATGGTATACGAAAACTACTTCACAAAGGGTTGTTAGTATGAACAAAGTTTGGACACACCCCGAAATAGACTACATTTATGGTAGTTTAGACGGAGTGGTGAATGGAAAGGTATGGGAGGCAAAGCATACAAATCCCTTTTCAAAAGAAGATACCATACTGGAAAGATACTATCCTCAATTACAGCACTATATGTTTGTAACGGGATTCAAGAAATCAATACTGTCAGTATTATATGGAACAATGAGATATAAGATTTATGAAGTTAATTTTGATGAAAAATTTTCAGAAACATTATTGAAGGCGTGTGCCTTATTCTGGTATCATGTCGAGAACAATATTGTTCCACCTGACTTTATGGATTTTAAAACAATAGAAGGGATTAACAATGCAGAAGATGTCATTAAGACATTCGGGATTGAAATATCCGATGTCGCCGGGTTACAAAGAACACTCAACTAGCAAGGAAGCTGCAACGAAGGTTGCATCACGATCCAGAAAGTTGAGGGAAAGAACTCTTGATGCAATAAAAAGGAAACACTCCTATGGAGCTACTCCTGAAGAAGTATCCGAAATATTAAACGAGAGTATTCTGTCTATAAGACCACGATTTACAGAATTAAAAATTATGAATTTTATTTATGATAGTGGTTTAAGGAGAAAGAACTCCTTTAACAGTAATACGAAAGTATGGAGGTATAATGACAGCAGAGACGAATAACAGATTTTATTGGGATCAGTTGAATGAAACGAATCCAGCACTTACTAAAGAATTTAATAAGTTTGGAAAGACATTAACAACGATTGATCCTCAATATCAGATTATGAAAATGACAGAAGTATTTGGCCCAGTTGGCAAGGGTTGGAGTTACGATTGCAAATATCATGTAGGCGAGAAATGTATTTTCGCTGAAGTGACTATTCGCTGGAACATCAACAATAACTGGCTGAATTATGGGCCGATTTGTTCGGTGCAATCATTGTTCAAAAAGAATGGTTCTTTAGATGATGAGGCGCCAAAGAAAGCAATGACTGATGCTATGACAAAAGGATTTAGCCATCTTGGAATGAGTGCTGATGTATTTATGGGTAAGTTTGACAACGATAAATATGTTCAGGAATTGAAGGAAAAATATTCTGGAAATATGAACAAGGAAAAAATCAAGGTGGTAAAATAGTCGCTAGTAGATAGGACTGTGAGTAGGGTTTATCTACTGGCTGGGTTCTTCTGCCCTACTCACTACAAGGAGGAATAATGAGACACAAAAAACAAGATAATAGAATATGTCTTTTTTATGTTACTCAACGATTAATAGATTTAAATAAAATAGCTGAAAAAAGAAAAAAAGTTTATACTTCAGCTGCAAATGAAACACATTTAATAGAAAAGTCATTAAAAGAATTTGAAAGAGAATGTATACATAATCTAGGTATTAATGCCTTACATAATCATAATAATTAAGGAGGAGAAATGGCAAAGAAAGCAGTAATTGATTCTAAATTATTAGATACAATAGACGATCAAATCTATAAGCATTTACCAATTAGTAAGCTGACTGATATAGTCAAGAATGAAATTACTAAAAGATTGGCAGTTGCGATAGAGAAAATATCCGAAGAATTAGGGATAGAACATAATAGAGCAAAGGCAATTAAGCTGGCTCAAAAAGTGGAAAAGGAGATAGATAATGATAAATCGAGTAACACTGGTAGGCAGAGTAGGCTCAAAGCCTGAAATTAAGATCACTACTACTGAAAGCAAAATGGCTAGACTTTCTGTTGCGACTTCAGAGAAGTACAAAAACAAGAAAGGAGAGCTGGAAGAAAAAACACAATGGCATAGAATTGTGGTGTTTAATTCACGATTTGCCGATACCATTGAGAAGTATGTCGACAAGGGAAGGTTGGTGTATCTGGAAGGTCAGATTGAAACACGATCTTATGACGATAACGGAGTAACAAAGTATGTAACCGAAATCGTTGTACCTACCTTTAGTGGACAGTTCAGAATGCTTGACAGCAAAGGAGGAGGAAGTGGGAAATCTACTAACACTACCAAAGAGGAAAGCGAAATCGACAAAGCCGACATCCCGTTCTAGAAAACGGGTTGCGAAAATGTTTAAGAAGGGATCGTATGCTTGTCACGATTGTCAACAAGTGTATATTTCAGATGTGATGATGCAGACGAAACCTACTTATGCTCAATATGTAAAAATTAAAGAATCTGATTGGTATTGTTTAAGATGTTACAATAAAAGATTCCGATAATGAGATTTAGGGCGTTATACCTCTCACAATATGTGATGTAACAGTATTCATAATGCTCTAGATAAGGGGGAATATTGCCTATGGCTTTAAACCCCCTTTTTTTATGCATAAATTAAGATTTCTTTTTAAGATGATAGATCATACCACCGAAGGCAGTAAAAGGCTCTCAGAGGCTTAATCTGGGCTTTTTTTCCAGTTAGTTGCCACCTTTTCAGCTGATCTGCCAGCAATATACCCTCCAACGCCTATTGTGAGTAAATTCCACATAGGATCAGGTATATCGAGATACAATGTTGTACCGAAGATGACATTGACGAATGGCATAAGGATATAATTATTGAAAATGACAATAATACAAATCCACATCAGAGCTGGTCGCCACGAATTAGTCAGCCAAGAAGAACTTTGTGCTTCAGCCAAAATAATTTTTGATGCTGCTTGCATTTCTTGTGATCCAGCATTTAATAATTGCGTATTAATATCGTGCTTCAGCTTTTCCTTTAAGTCCTTGTCAGGAACAGCCTTGTCAACAGTCTTTGCAATCAACTTTGCAATCGGCCCGATAGCTCCTAGTAGTTGTAACACCGAACTATGTAATCCAGTTGTTAACTAAAGCAAAAATAATAATAGCGACTGCAGCAATAATAAAAATTTTTAAAGCCTTGCTTGCAGTACTCCACATACTTTTAAGTCTTTCCATATTCTCTCTCCAATCTATCCATAGAAATAAAATTTACTTCTTGGATATGGTTATCCCAAATGCCTAGCTCAGTCACACACCAAGACCAGCCATTCATATTAAGTTTAGCATACTCCTCAATGTGTCCGTATGGCAACGCACATCCAACATTGACTATGCGTACCCACTTATTATAACCTATTTTAATAGATTTCCAATCCCTAGCTTTATGAGAATGACCAAAAACAAGATCGTGTACCGAATCATTGCCTATCTGAACTTCAGCGTTTTTCCCACTATATTCCCTTCCCATAATATTCAGGGGAGCGTGAACGAAGGCAACACCAGCTATGAACTTAAATTCTCCATACTGACTGTGTGTCCAGTTAAAATCACTAAAGCAGTTATATAGGGAATTTTTCATCATACCCTGAATTTCAGGGATCTTTTCCTCAAACTTATGAACACGCAACTCGTGGTTGCCAATGCAAATGTGATGAGGATAATCCTTGACATACTTATCCAGAATCTTCAATGCCGAACGCATAGATTCAATGTCCACCATAAAGGCATCCTTGAGCTTTCCTTGTTGCGTATCATTCTTTTGAAAATACGATAAGGAATCAAAGGAACCAAAATCTCCTATGTGAACAATGTAATCGGGATTAACTTTCTTGATGTGTTTTCCGATCCAATGAAATCTGTCTTGAGGAATGTGTGGGCTGTCATGCGTATCGCCAATGACAAGAACCTTATGACCTTTAAACTTCATAGGTCATCATACCGAAAGTTTTATATGTTGATAAGTATTAAGTGTAGTACTCAGGAGTACTCAGTAGTAGTTAAGAGACAAGACCAGTATAAACAGCTTTAAGAATAAGACCTAAAACCATAAAGCTCACTGTCCAAACTATTCTGAAAATAGTGTCAATCTTTGCAGACATATGTGTAATATGATTGTCCAACTTCTGATGGATCAATCGCAGCTCCCCTTCAATCTTGATAATATCCTCTCGATTTTGGACTGGTTCAGCCACTTCAAGCTCCTATTCCTTTAGTCTTAATTAATGGAAACGCATCAAAGGGAATACAAAATGCCTCTGTTATCATTGAATCCTTAAAATCTCTGCTTTTATTTTCATACGCATCCATATAACCAGCTCTTGCTATTTCACATTCAACATCATTATAATACAACACAGCATTGTATTTTACAGTTGATTGATTAGGAGCTGACATAATCATTAATAATAAAAAAATTGTTTTCATTAATCTCCATAAGAATAAGACCTATTGGAATTGTTACCTTCTATTAATTCAAATAATCTATCGTGTTGCTTGATGATCTTCTTGTTAGTCTTTTGAATATCAGCATCTTTATTACGAAGTTTCTTCACTACCTTTTTCAGTTCATCAACTTCAGTTATGATATTCTGCAAGTCCAGTTTCATCTTGACTTGATTCTCAATTACTTCCTTTTGATTTTCTTCTTCAAAGGTGGTGTAAAGAATATCCACCTTGCTGTCTATTTTACTGACATACCAAACCAATCCTATTGCTTGTAAGACAACAGCAAAGATCAATGCCATAGGTATTTTCATTCCGTTCATTTTCTGTTCCTCTTATTCCAACGCTTATGCCACGCCCAATTACTTATTTTACTTCCGTAAACTTCAAGAAAATTTAAAATAAAGTTTCTCATTTATTTTTCCCCCAAATAAACTCTTGTTTTACAGTCCACGATTCTTTTCTAGTATCGGTTAGGACATCATTCTTTGCATCTTTTTCAGCAGTACTGCTGTCCGTGCCATAAGTAACTGTAGTCTTAGATGGTCTGACATCCAGCTTGTCCATTAATATCGGCGTACAGCCGAATATATTTAATGCTGATATGATTGCCATACTAAACATAATTACTTTGAATCGTTCCATTTTTCTTTAGCCTTCAATGTCCACTCCTTTAATGCTTCCTTTGATACCTTCTTATCTACCATAACTGCTCCTTCAGGCAACTCACTATGGAGAGTAACAACCTTTCCATCTTTCAATTCCACCAGAGCTGGGGAACAGAAAGCATCTTTCTGAAATTCCTTATCCTTTTTCAACAGTCTAACCTCTTTCATACAAGAAGATAGTGATTCCATTGGCACATACTGTGTCATTCTATTTTCTGTATCATTCATATTGCCAAAAATAAACATCACAATTACGCTAATGACTTCCATTTTTATTCTCCCTAACTTTGTCTTTTAATTTTTCTATATCAGCAATCATTTTTTCTATATCTTGTTGCGCTCTCTTTATATTCACGGTATTTGACATCATACTTTCCATTTCAGATTGCATACCCTCTAATTGTTGTGCCATAAACTCAATTAACATATCTTGTTGGGCATCTGCTGGTAATGAACCCATTTCGCCTCTCGGCCATTTAATTCTAAACTCTGTATTTTTTTGTAGATCAGCTTCTGCTAATGTAGCTTTTGTCTCAATGGAATTTAACCTCTCAATAATTCCAAAATACGCCCATACTCCCACAGCTACGCTACCTACAATACCAATAAGGTTCTTGATAGGCATAGCTATCGCTGATTTGTCGCTTATGACAGTTGCAGTTTGGGGATATTTTTCTACCATATGATTACTGATAGAAATATTAAGAGAGAGAGAATAGCTACTGCTATTATAGACTTGTCAAACCAGTCGAACATTTAAGCTCCACAAGATTCACAAGATTCTTCTTCGCATTTACAAGGTGTCTGGTTACAAGCTGGACATTCAGCATCACTGCAATTAGGGTGTGTGCATTTGGCTTTTAAAATCCCACATTCGCATAGATCAGACATTATTTATTGTCCTCTATTACTTGCAGTCTTTCTTGTTCAGCTAAAATATCTGCGTTAGAAATTATAGGTGTGCCATTATCCCAACGAATAGTGTCTATATCTTCATTTTGTATAACTACTTCGGCAGTTGGATTAAGTGACCTTATTGCTTCCATATATCTTATGTATGCCATCTTATGCTCCTATCTCCATTACTGTTATTGAACTCATACAAGGCTGTCCTGAACTATGACCATAAATCATATTTAAAGCTGTGTTATCAGTCCTAACTTTTATTTTATAATCAAGAGAGGTAGTTGTATTGGGAGAATCTAAATATGTAATATTTGAGCCAGAATCCATATTACCAGAACTTCCAGGTCGCATTATACCCCAATTACTACCATGACCAGAAGTTGTTAAATTAGTATCAGCTCCACCAGATACTTCTCTATACAATGCGTGGTGACCAAAGTTGGATGTATTACTAAAATAAATTACACTTGGAGGAGCATAAATAACAAGTACCTTACTACTACTTGCACTACAAACTATTGTAACATAAATATTTGTACTAGGTGAAGTTGAACTTGTATCAGTTACATAAGTGCCTACTGTTGAAACAACTTGTAAAATTTTCCCACCAGAATATCTTGCTGCATTAAGTGTTCCACTAGAAACATTACTTGCGTTCAATGTAGTCAAGGCACTTCCGTTCAGAGCTGGAAGTGTACCTGATAGTCTAGCCATTGGCAGAGTACCAGAGGTTACTTGCGTTCCATTCAATGTAGTAAGGTTAGCTCCTGAAACTGCTGGTAAAGTACCAGTCATTCCATAAGTTGCGTTAAGTTTAATCTGTGCCATATTTTATTCCTTTGGGTATTTATCTTTTGTTACTTTTATTTTAGCTTTCCAACTATCAATACCATTATGATAAATTTCATCTAGTTGATCTGCTATTGAAGGGTATTCATTTCTTCGATTATTACTTCTTTGATTATTAGTTACAATTAAATCGCCTTGTGTTTTTAATGCAATTAATTGATCTTCTGTTGGTTGTGATTTTTCTAAATCATTTGACCAATAAGAAATGTAATTTAAACTATCTGATTTCCCAGCATTAGATATTTGAATTTCATCTTTTGTAAATCTTCGTCCTAAATAAGCTTCTATTCTTGCTCTTGAAAAATGTCCTTGTGCCATTATGCTATATTTACCCCCCAAAAAATAGTTTTTTGATCGTTATGTGCAAGTGCAGCACCAGAACTATCATTAGTATCTATTGATACTTTTATTCTAACTGTATCATTAACTGATAATGCTGCAACTATACCAGTCCAAGAAACAGTATTTAAAGTAAAGGTAGTTGCATTAGAAGTTGATTCTGCTCTTAACATATCAGCACCACCATCATTTACAGAAAAATATCCATGCATATCTGACATATTACCTTGTGCATCAGAAAATTGTAAAGTTGTACCAAATAAATATCTTCCAGCTACGGGAACAGTAAATATACCATTAGAAACATTGTATGCTGAATTAGTATCATATACTTCATCATTAAAAATTACATCAGTAGTTGTCATATCATTTAAAGCTACTTCAGAAGAAGTTCGTTTTGCACAAAAACCAACAGCACCAAAAACAGAAGCACTAGGAGCAGCTGCCCAAGTTAATCCACCAGTATTACCTGACTGTGCTGTAAGCATATATCCATTTACAGCAGAGTTAGAAACTTTTAAGTTTGCTTCATCTACAATGTTATCGGCAATAGTAAGAGCAGTTGCACCAGTTACTTCTCCACTATGAGTAGCATTTGTAGTCTTGGCTGTGTTAGCTGTAATTGCACTATTAATTGAGTTAGCCAGTTTATCTGTTGTAATTGCATCATCAGCAACTTTAGCAGTTGATACCACTCCATCTGCTGGAACATTTAAAACTCCAGTACCATAATGCAGAATGAAATTACAAGTGTTGCTTGAAGTAGGCGACCAGTCAAAAACTATATTGGTTGTTGAAACACTAAAGTTTCCTTGTTGGATTACTCCATCAATAGAAACTAAAATATTGTTAGCTCCTACTGGTGTAAAAGCTGCACTTGATTTTGTCAGTGCGTAGGTTGCACTACCATCAAAGGTAATGTTATCGAGTTTCTCGACATTGCTTATTGCATCTACGCCTCTACCTATATAACTCATTAATAATTCATCCCCACTCCGTGTAATTGTGTTTCTTTACTTCCACTAGATTGATTTGCCCACACAGCTTTGTATCGAACATCAGTTCCACTTGTGCAAGTTACTTCAGGACATTTCGCCATCAAGATACCACTTGAAAAAGTTCCAGCAGCAGTCGGTGTGCTTTCAGTCCAGTTAGTGCCTCCATTGCAAGTAAAGTATATTTTTAAATCTGTTCCTAGTGTTGCTGTTCCTTCTTCATTTTTATAAAGAATGACACCGCTAACTTTAGTTTGAGCAGCATTCGCTGTGTTTGCTGTTGAAATTAAAGTACCAGTTGCATTTACTGTTGTTGCAGTAGGAGTTGATGCTCTTGCTCCGCCAACTATTGCGTCAATTGATTGAGAGCCACTACTACTATCTGTTAAACCAGTATCTTCCATATGAAGTAGCAATTTTGTATTACCATCACTCGCAAATGGAGCAGTAGCAGGAGTAAAATTAGTTGTATATCTATTGCTGTTTGAAAGACGAAATTCGTCAATCATTCCTTCAAATGCTGTACTACCATTTGGCTCGTGAGAGCCAACAATAACTTTATAACCACTATTTCCCCAAGTTGCAGTATTCGTAAAACCAGTTATTCCAATACCATCAACATACCAAGTACAATTGTTTGTTCCACTTCCACTTCTGCATAAAGCTACATGATGCCAGTCGCCATCATGCAAACTGCCACCAGAAGAAGTTTCATATGTATGACCATTTGCGTTAATACCAAAGGTAAGATTGCCATCATCATAACCACAATGAAAAGCATCTGAAGTCCAAGCAACTTGATTTGTTGTACCATAAATACCGCCACCTAGAGAAGGTTGAGCATTAGTTGTACGCATTCTCCATTCAACAGACATATCACCAGTAAATACAAAATTACTACTAGCAGTAAATCGTATGCCTTGAGATGATGTAGAAGTACTTTCGTACACATAATCATTAGTTCCAGAACTGCTCCAACTATCCGTAGCAGTAGTTGAAGTTCCCCACCATTCACTTGCGTTTCTGTCGCCAGTTGTCTGCGTTCCAAGTTTACTGTCATCTTGAAATTGCTCTACCATTGAATTAGGTAAATTATAAGCAACTCTATTTTCTGTTATTGCTTCTTTTAAAGCGAGTGTAATAATATCACTTCGTAAATCTGTATCATCAAAAGCTGTAACGTGTTGAGTAACTGCCGAAGCTGGTACTCTTGCATCAGCTATTGAGCCAGTAAGTTTAGTAGCAGCCAAATCATTGACATCAGCATTAGCAATAGTTCCGTCTAAAATTTTAGCCGAAGTAATTGAAGAATCTTCAATATCAGCAGTCTTAACAACTTTGTTAGCTGGTGCTTGTCCTATGTATCCCATTAGTTATCCTATTATGTTTGTTCCATTATGGATAATGATGCATCAATTTTCGCACTTACGCTACAATCAACCTTAATAATATCTGTAGTCTGCATAACCAATTTAGAGCCACTTAATAATTCAAGTGAACTTCCAACTGGTATGCTGACATCTTTAACTAGCCAAGTTGTCTGGTTCGTTTCTGTGTCTGAAGTATCAGACACTAACTGAACACTAGCAGTTACAGATGCAGAATGAACATTAGCCAATATCAATCCAAGAACAATCGCAGTTGTTGAACTGGGTACTGTGTATAATGTTAAGGGCGTTGAAGCCGAAGTCGGCATTGCATCATTACTTTTTACTTTGAAAGTATTAGCCATATTCTCTCCTTTCCTATCCTAAAGCAATCGCCAATGCTGTCGCATCAGCTAAAGTTACATCTGGTGCAGTAATGGCTGTCCATGCTGATCCATTGTAATATTTTAAAGCGTTTGATGTTGAATTATAAGCGAGATCACCTTCATCTAATGAGGAAGATGGATCACTTGAACCTACTCTGTATCTGTCGGCAAAACTATTTACTCCAGCAATATTATCGGCAACAGTACTTAAATCAGCAACAACATCACTTGTCGCCAAAGTATTAAGGTCTGATACAATATCAGAGGTTGCCAAAGTATTGAGGTCGGAAACAATATCACTTGTTGCCAGTAAATTAATGTCAGTAACAATATCACTGGTGGCAAGAGTGTTAAGATCGGAAACAATGTCCGAAGTAGCCAAAAGATTAATGTCAGTAACTATGTCAGAAGTTGCAAGAGTGTTTAAATCAGAAACTATATCGCTTGTAGCAAGAGTATTGAGATCGCTTACAATATCACTTGTTGCAAGAGTATTCATATCGGATATTACATCTGAATCTGCAAGTAGAGCCATATCGGCTATGACAGCAGAATCTCCCAAGAGAGCCATATCAGCCACAGCAGCACTTGTTCCAAGCAATCCCATAGCAGTTACATTAGCTGAAGTACCCAATAAACCCATAGCTGTTACATTTGCAGAGGTTGCCAATAAATCCATATCGGTAACGATTGCAGAGGTAGCAAGGGTATTAAGATCAGCTACAACATCAGAAGTTCCAAGTATTGCCATATCGGCAACACAATCACTTGTGCCAAGTAAATCCATATCCGTTATAACAGCACTTGTACCCAGCAAGTTCATATCGGTAATGACTGCAGAAGTTCCAAGTAATCCCATATTCGTTACAGTTGTGGAATTACCAAGTAATCCCATTGCAGTAACATTGGCAGAAGTTGCCAAAGTATTCATATCACTAACAATGTCAGAGGTAGCGAGTGTATTCATATCGGACACGACATCAGCAGTTCCTAAAACATTCATGTCGGTAACGACATCAGCAGTTCCTAATATTCCCAAGTCAGTAATGACTGCTGAAGTACCGAGCAATCCTATCTCCGTGTCAACAGCAGATAGGGCTGCAATTTCAGTTGAAAGTCCAGCGACAGTTGAAACATCAGTAATTGACTGGTCAAACTCCAAAGCGTTTCCAGCACTATTAACGGATAAGATTTTATTCGCTACTAGGTTTGGAAATGTCAGGTTATAGGTATTTGCTGTTGAGGCAGCAGCTTTAGGGGAGAACTTTAAGTTGTCCTCGTTCTGTTGCATCATAGCAACTATCTTGTCTAATTCCGTATTGAGAGTTTCTACCGAAAACGATCCAGATGCTGGGAAGTCGGAACTTCTTGCAATCGGCAAATCTCTGTAAATTGTATATATATCTCCAGCAGTTGCTCCTCCACCTAAAGTAATGGAGCCACCACCAGTAACTCCAGCTCCAGCAACCGAGTATTGCGCTGCACTAGATGGTGATGTGGCGTAGGTCAGGGTGGCATCCGTGCCACTTGAATTGGTATGAATGACCTTTAAATCAGTTGCATTGAAGAACTCAAAGCCAACTGAAAACGCAGTTTGTGAACCAGAGGCAGTGTACTGTACTCTAGGACTGGTATCTGATATCGTAATACTTGCCATTTATCTTAATCCTTTTTCTACTTGGTCGAATAAGCTATCCAGATACCATACATTCTGGAAAGGTATTAGTCTACGCACATTCTTTGCCGAATAATGCGTATGCTTACCCCTTCCCCAATCCCACATAAGATCGGATATGTTTCCTATTTGAGAGGAAGTTGGGCCGAACAGACCAAATCCAGACATAATATTCTTTTGCGTATAACTGCTGTAAGGTCTAGCAGCTCCCAAAGTTGGTCTTAATCCAACTTTATTATCAGTAAATCTTTCGAGAATATTATTCATATCAGAAAAAATTCCACCTAAACCACTTCTGTCAAACGCATCAACAATCTTTTGTCCGAAAGGTTTTTTCGCATAACTTCTGTTAAACGCTTTTTGACGAGTGGCATCTACCATTGCTCCAGCAGCCAACAGCATTAATGCTCCACCAAAGAAAGCTGCATCTTTTTCTTGCATACCTCTCATCAACATTCGTTGAGTTGCAGCAGCAGCAAATTTCTTGAACTGAACAATAACACCACCCATTTCCGTATTGAACCATAAAGGAACTTCTCCTTTGCCGGGTGTAACGATTGTAATGTTTATATCACGACCTAAAGCATTATGAAATAAGTCAGCAGTAGCTTTTGCTTCTTCATCCCACATTTCCGTATTGGCGATGCGAACTTGTTTCCAATCAGCCTTGTTTGCTCCCGTTCCCAATCCGTGCTTTATATATTGATCCCAAATCTTTCTAGCAGCCACTTCATCAATTCCTGAATTAAGAAGTTTTGCTTTGTTGTTCTTGCTTATCTTTCCTTTAATAACCCAATTTTCTATTTCTTCCAGCATACGAGTACCGTTCACTGCACTCGCCCAGCTTTTCATCATAGTATTCCACGGATTCATCAGATTAATGTAAGTGAAATACATATTTCCAGTACGACTAACACCCTTCTCTAATTTGTTAAAAACGCCAAAGGCATTTTCCAAATCATACATAGACATAGCTCTAGAACCTAGAACCATATCCAATGCTTCTCCTGACAAGTATGCTTGATTACGAGAGAGCTTTAATACTTCCGTGCTTAAGACATTGGTGAACATATCCCA
>Ga0315338_1001755_pt1 | contig 24775 bp, 19 predicted proteins | sample ASW8metaG_FD_204518 | JGI IMG/M metagenome (GOLD analysis project Ga0315338, IMG submission 204518) | Ammonia-oxidizing marine archaeal communities from Monterey Bay, California, United States - ASW #8 | ecosystem: Environmental > Aquatic > Marine > Coastal | place: USA: California | collected... | reverse complement strand
ACCACGCAGTTCTAGATAAAAAGCCAAAAGTTTCTAGGCATTCATATTTAGTTTGACCTGGGATTCCAAACATTAAGTTCGATTTAACTCGAATTCCAACTTTTTGAGCTGCTCTGATGGACTTTATCATCCTATCTAATTTTACAATCTTTTTTATACGCTTGAGTGTTGTTGCTGATCCAGCTTCAGGAGCATAAGTCAACTTATGACATCCTGATTTCTTTATTAGCGCCAAAATTTCTTCATCAAGTATCTCAGTACGGGTACCTGACGGTAGCGACCAGCTAATATCAATATCCTCTTTAATTAGAGCTTTGGTAAAATCAATGATCCAATTTATTTCAATAATCGCTGTTAAGTCGAAAAATTCAACATGATCAATATTGTATTTCTCTATATAAAACTTTATCTCTTTTATTACATCCATTGGATCACGTGCAATCCATTTAGTTGTCCACATATTTGGGCTAGAACAGAAAGTACACTGATACGGACAACCTCTTGATGCCATCATAGGTATTGGTCGCCCAATAGCAGTATTAAACCCTAAGCCTTCTTTTAAATATTCTTCAAGCGGATAATTCTCCCAATCCGGCCATGGAATATCATCCACAGATAGAATTCTTGATCGCCTTTCTGTTTGATAGAAAGATCCTGATTGATCTAGAAATGCAATACCTTTAATATCATGTAGTGATCGTTTGCCGAGAATTGCATCCACAAGATCAACTATGGTTTGCTCACCCTCTCCCAAAGCACACGCGGTTACTCCTTTACCCGTTCTCAATGAGTATTCAGGATCAGCAGTAATATGCTCGCCACCTAATATAACTGGTATATTTGCAAACTTATTATTAATGGTATCAAGAACCGTCCTAATATAATTCCATGCATTCGAGAACATACAGGTAAGCCCAATTACATCAACATCTGATGGAATTCGATCACCAATCTCCTCAGCAGTTAATCCGTTTATTAATAAGTGTGAATCTTTTAAATGGCTGAATTTATGAATAGCTTCACCAAGAGCATCAATTACAATAACAGTATGACCAGCACTCTTAAGGCTTGCACTTAAATAAGCGATACCAATATGTGGAGTCGCTTGAAAAGTACTTACAGTCTTTTTAGGCATTGTTAGAGATGGTCTAATTAGTGCTATTTTTGCCACTTTTTATTGTCTTATTAAAATAATTTTGAAATTAGCTTAGCGAGATTAAGCAGTCTTTTATTTAAAGATTTTCTGTGCATGGAACCCAATTTATCTCCAGAAGTGTATTTGATGTCATTTATATTTTTGACATACCAATCATAAGCCATAGTTAGCGTTTCAATATTTGAATATTTGGGTTGCCATTCAAGCATTTTTTTAGTCTTCTCTATTTCAAAATAAAAAGGTTTATGATAAGTCAGATAGTGCCAAGGTCCTAAAGGAGATAGCTTTAATATATCCATGATTCTGAGGATAGAAATAGTTAAAGAAACTGGTAAACCAATAACTTTACTTCCAGATTTTGCATGTTGAATTAAAGAAACTAAATCATCTCTAAGTGTGCCAAATTCCTCAGCACCAACATTGAATATTCCTGGTTTTTCCATCACGCAAGCATTGATACTTGTTTCCACAAGATCGTCAATATGAACAAACTGGAACAAATTATCGCCGTTTCCAATAATAAAAATATTGGCATTATCATGAATCCACTCAAAAAGAATTTCAAAAATACCCAATCTTTCTTTGCCAATAATGGTTCTAGGTCTGATAGTTGATACTGGTTTCCCTTGTTTGATTAAACCGATGACAAAATCGTCTGCTTTCTTTTTTGATCGCCCATAAATTTCTAACGGACCATATTCCGTATCTTCATCAATTGGTACTATTTTTGGAAGTCCAAAAATTGCACTGGAAGAAACATGGGAGATGTGTTTTACCTTATTCTCTATAGATTTTTCTATGACGATTTGAGTACCATTAAAGTTCACTCTTTCAAAATTTTTCCCAGCTTTTGTGAGTGGTACCAATGCTGCGGTGTGATGGACATAATCAACTCCTTCTAAGGCTCTTACAACATCCTCTGGATTGGTTACATCTCCATTATAGAAGTCAATATTAGGGTCAAGATTAGCATCTCTCCATAAATCCATTATCCTGACATGTTCACCTAGTTCCAATAATCTTTTTACGATATGTGACCCAACATAACCAGATCCACCTGTTATTAAGTGTAAATTCATTAATTTCTTATAGTTTACTTATATTGTTTATTATAGATTTTATAGAAAAAGTGTAATAGCCTCCGACGAAATCCACATATTTATAAAGACTATAGGAAGGTACAAAGGATTATTAAGGCCAATTCCTACTAAGATAATCTTATCTGCCTTAATTATTTCCTTGAGGTTTGAAGTTATGGATGCAGTAGTTTGTAATCTAGCTAGCTAGTTTTTTCTTTACAGAATTCAGATTACCCATCCTCTAATCTGCTATGGTCAATGTTTTTTCATTTAATTTTTTTAAATGTATTTATATTTAATGTTATCTGGTGGGTAAGAGTCTTTTGAGATTGTTATCGCATATAGGACGATTATCCAAAAGAAGATGGAATTACTTGCATCCCACATAAACGTCTCCGTGATTATAGAAATTAATCCACAGTAAAAAAATTTTGAGTATTTGTGTTCAATAATAGTGATATTTTTGGAAATTCCTAATATTAGAAACATAACAACTGATAAGGCTAAAGGAACACCACCCAAAATAATTAAGGAAAAAACTAAAGAATGTGGGTCCGTAGAAAGAGATTGACTTATCTCTGACAAACTAACTGGAAAGAAAAAATTCTCCTTAAGCACTACAAAATAAGCTGACTTCATATATCCATAGTTACCAAGGACAAAATCGATATTACCAATCGAGAATAGTACTTCCCTGTAATGTACTGACCCAAGTTCATAATTGCCATGTATACCAATTAGAATGTGGGAGAGAAGTAAATACAGAGAAATTAGAATTGCACTAATCAGATATTTATTGGTTCTTTTCTTAAAAAAATAATTACAAGCTATTAAGGAGAAAAATAAAAAAACTATCCTTGCTCCAGTGATTAGCAGAGCTAATGTGAACAACGATGTTAAATAATTTCTTAGCTTTTTTAAAAGAGGTGGTTGGCTTAAAAATAAAAAACTCAGAGCGATAACAATAATATGTGAAGAATAATTATGATTAAATCCAAATCCAGAATAAAAATATTTTTGATCAGAAATTGCTGGATAATCACCAAAATATTGCTGGTGGAAAAGTTTGGAAGATAGGAAGATAGATTCGAATAATCCGGTTAAAACTCCAATGGACATAAGCACACCAGAGCAGATAACTAAATTAGTCACCAAATTAATTAAGTCGTTATCTCTATTTATAAAAATTAAATAAATAGAAAAAAATAAAATAAGAAATAGACCAGTTTCCACAATATTAGCAATATTGATAATTAAACCACCTATAGCAGATACTAAAATACAGATTATTAAATAATATTTTTTAGGCTCTTTGGCAATGCTTACAAAAAAACTTTTAGCTTCATTTACAAGAGATATGAGAACTGTTAATACCGAAAGAACAATCAAAATCTTTAGATTTATCCCAGCTCTAGTAAGGTAATGATATGAGCATATTGAGAATAAAAGTATCGAAAGAGAAGTCGCTACCAAAGGTCTTGTCCTAAGAATATTAACTTTCTTATTCATTATTATAATTCGGCCAAATAACCATTTACCAATCCTCAGACTCCAATAAAAAGTGCTGACACAATAACAATCAGTTTTCTCTGGTAATCAAATTTCAAAAGGAATTATATCTTAACTTTTATCACGAGATGATCTCATGTTATTTTGTATACTCATAATCTCAAGAATTGCACCCCAGGTATAACCTGGTGCTTTAACAATATCCAACAAAACACCAATAAGGCCAATTAATATCCAACGTAATGGAAAAATATATTTCCATCTAATATTGCGCTTCAAAGGACGAATAATTCCTCTAAATATTATAGCCCCAATAATTAAAGACGACGCGTATATTTTGGTAATGTGTGGAATGTATAATACCGCTTCTTCTGCCCAGCCTGCAATCACAGCATTCCAACGGTAAACTGCAAAAGAAACAAAAATAAAAGAAATTGCTTTTATCGTTATAGTAAAAATACTTCTACGAGTATTTCTGAAAAAAAGATAAGAAAACAATTTATATAATAGAAATACTATAATGAGAGCTATCATTGTAATTTTTGTAACATGAGGGATGAAAAGTGGGTTGGTATTCCAACCTCCTATAATATGGTTCCATTTAGGAAGGATGATCACTATCAAAATCAATAAAACACTTAGGTACGCATCCTTAAAACCTGTCTGAACATCAACTTTAGCTGTATGAAAAGAGTATACAAAGTATTTTTTTAGCATATCAATCAATCTGTTAGGTAGCTCTGAATAAGTAAGAGATGGTCCTGATGGTAAAACAGTACGATAATTAAAAAGCTTAATACGCTTACGCCACTCAATATCGTCTGCTGTTCTAACGTTTTCAATAAAACCTTCTGATTTGAAAAAATTCTCTTTTTTTATGATTGTTCCTGGGGTTGTTTCATGCCCTATTCGTCCGAATGTAGCTGCCCGCAGTAGCTCTTGAAATTTGTTTTTACAAAGATATTTTGTGACACCAAAAATAACCTGAGAAGTTCCTTCAAGTACTTCATTCTTATACTTATACAGCCAATCCTTTAGAGGGACCGTCTTAGAGTCAAGAAAAGCCAACCAATCCCCTTTTGCCAATCTAGCACCGATGTTTCTTGCTTCGCCGGGATACGCTTTATCTACTTTATGATATACGATAGGTACCGAACCATGGTCTTTTTCTATCAATTTATGAACAGAGTTATCAGTACTTGAGTCCACGATCACAATCTCCATAGGTAAAAAGTATTGCTGATTCACAGCCACCAAAACTTTTTCTAGTGCGTCTCTATAGTTAAAAGCAGGGATTACCACACTTATGCGTATATCTTGCTTATTTTTCAATTTATGATTGGGGTGAGAAGTGTCTTAAAACCTTTTCACTATTTCAGATAGTAATAACAAGGATTATTCGATAGTTCAGTATTTTAGCCTAAGCAGAAGGTATGAGTTTTTGGTAAAGTGAGAGATACAGGTTTGCAACTTTTTCTATGGAAAAATTCTGCAAAACAGTTTCTCTTGCTTTTAAACCTAATTCAAAAGAAAAATCTTTATTTTGTAACAGCTTTAATAAAGAATTTCCCAGTTCATCCTTACTACCCTTTTCAAACAGCAATCCATTTTCCCCATTATTAATTACCCAATCCGTTATTCCATCAATTTTTGATGCAATAACTGGCAGACCAGAGGCCATGGCTTCCAGAAGTGAATTTGGTAATCCTTCCCGTTTCGAGGGCAATACAAAAATATCAACGGCTTGATAGTATTTTTCTATTTCTTGTGAATTTTCCACAAAAAAGATGCGTTCATTGGTATAGGGCTGGGCCATTTCTTTGATTTCATAAACTAAATCAGCATCAACTTCAAAATGATTTGGGTTCGTTGAACCAATAAAGACAATGCCAGTTTCAGGAACTGCTTCGACTATAGTTTTCATCCAAGCCTTTAGTAAAACATCAGGACATTTATCCTTTGAAAAATGACCGACAAAAAGAATCAATTTTATATTCTTAGGCAAACCGATCTGATTTCTTAGCGCAGCTTTCTCCCCATCCGTTACTGGGAAAAATCTGTCTTTGTCTATACCATTTGGGATCAATGCTAGGTAATCTGATGGTAGTCGAGATTGGTTATAAGACATTTCAAAATGAGGGGAAATTGCCACATAGGAATCAGCTTTTGAAAAAAAGTAATTGATTAGTAGACCTCTTTGTTTCATGGAGATGGGGTCGTCATGGCCTCCAGATGTCATTTTTATAATAATTTTTTTACGAAAAACCTTGGATAAAAATACAACTAGTGTTGATTTCAGGGAATAACCATGAAGGTGGACGACCTGGAAGTTCTTTCCCTGAGATAAAAAAAAAGTGATGAACTTTATTATGCCCTTGAATTGCTCAAAATAATTTCTTTTTTTTAATAGCACCCTAGTTACATCAATACCATCTACTTGAGACTGTGGAGATAGTTTGGCATTTCGAGAAGTGGTTAATATTGTAAAGCTAATTTGTCCCTTAATTCTATTAACTAGCTGCCGACACTGATTGGCTGCACCGCTTACTTCCGGATGGTATGCTCCAGTAAGCATCAATACACTTATTCTTCCCCTTTTTCTCGAATTAAATTTGTAGAAAGATGCGAAAAATAAATTTAAATAATGTTTAATATTTATTTTATGAATATTAAACCAATAAGAAATCTGACTCAGCAATAAAATTGTTTGAGGGTCTTTTTGTATTTTAGAAGAAACCAGAATCTCTTGAATTTTATATAATTCAGTCTCCGAAAATTTGTTGCCATGCATATAGCGACTGATCACCATGGAGGTATATTTCCGCTGTGCTCTCTTTTTTGTTTTGTTTAGTTGTGGTCGTAGTCTTTGGTAATACCCAATATAGTCAATGCATGAAATTTTCTTGCCCATTGAAAGTAGTCTTAACCATAACTCATAATCTTGCGAGAGTAAAAAACGTTCATTGTAACTTCCCGCCCCAGTTATTGAATCTTTTTTCATCATTACTGAACCATGAGCAATTGGATCTTTTAAAGCAATAAGGACATCAATTAAATTTTCATTAGTGGAAAATGGGGATATCCATGATAGTTGTTTTCCATTTTTGTCTAAATATTTATATCTACAGAACACCGCATCATAATTCCCCTTACGAATAAAATTATATTCATATTCTAATCTCATTGGATGAGAAATATCATCCGCATCCTGACGAGCAATAAACTCACCCTTCACCTGTTTAATGCCTCTATTCAAAGACTTACTTAGACCCATATTTTCTTCATTGTCGATAAGCGTAATTCTTGGATCAGCGTAAGACAATATGATATCCCGACTCGAATCGGTTGAGCCATCATTAATTATTAGAAACTCATAATTTAAAAAAGTTTGATCTAGGATACTATCAATGGCCTCACGGAGATACTCTTCTTCGTTATACACCGACATCAATACCGTAATCTCAGGTAACATGCCTTTTATCAAGAATGCTTTTCCAGCCAGCTCTGAAGCATCAATACATTCCACAACTGATGACCCCAATTGGTATGACCGTCCAAATGTCCATTCCACAGTTGATGTACTGGGTTAGGATCAAAATAACCATCATTTTTTAAGCGACTAGGCTCGATAAGGTCTGTGGCCCAATCTTTTAATGGACCTCTCAGCCATTCTCCAATTGGAATAGTGAAACCCATTTTTGGTCTTTCCATTATTTCTTTGGGCACATATTTGTAAAGAACCTTTCTTAATAGGTGCTTTCCCTTGTTATTTTTCAATTTGAATTCCATGGGTAGACTCATAACAAACTCAACAATATTATGGTCAAGAAATGGGACTCGTGTTTCAAGACTTACCGCCATACTGGCTCGGTCTACTTTTGCAAGAAGATCATCTGGAAGATACGTTAATAGGTCTAGCTTTTGCATATCACTTATAAAATCTGTATTGTTATTCCACAGCGCCAAATCATCTAGTAAAGAAATGGGCTCAGTTCCCAAGCACAAATACCTTTCTGGCCTGTAAATGATTGAAACTAGCCTCTTATACACCTCATTAATACCCGACATAGAAAAAACATGCGCTGCTTTCTGATATTTTTCCGCAGGCAAAGAGATTCTTAATCCCATCGGAAGTAGAAATTCAAATCTTTTATATAGTTTATCAATAGAATCTCCACGTATTGACATCATTGATGTTGAAAATAATTTTCTATAACGTATCGGTATAGCACTAATAAATCTCCAATGCTTTTCCGCCTGGATATACCTGTTATATCCTGCAAATAACTCGTCACCGCCATCCCCGGAAAGGGCTACTGTAACATGTTGCCTCGCAAGTTGAGAGATTAAATGTGTCGGTATTTGGGACGAATCCGCGAAGGGCTCATCGTACATTGCAGTAAGGCTGGGGATGACATCCATGGCTTCTTGTGGGCTTAAGTACATTTCTGTATGGTTGGTTCCAAGATATTCAGCCACTTTTTTTGCATGAACTGCTTCGTTGAATTCCTGCTCCTGAAACCCTATGGTGAAGGTATTAACCGGAAGATCAATCTGAGACTGCATTAGCGCCACAACGGTGGAAGAATCGATGCCTCCAGAGAGAAAGGCGCCTAACGGCACGTCAGAGACCATACGGGATTTGACAGTTTTTTTTAATTTCAACTCGAGTTCATCGGCTGCTTCATCCTCAGAACCTTGGAACCTCTCTCTCATACCTATTTGATAAGCATCTTCAAGAGACCAATAGCTTTTTGGAATATCCACTTCTGAGACTGGTGACTTTAGACACAATAAATGCCCGGGGAGTAACTTTTTCACCCCTTTGTAAATAGAATGGGGTGCTGGTATATAACTTAACCGCATATATGATACCAATGCATCACGGTCAATCCTAGGTATAAACTCCGGATGAGCGCAAATAGCCTTCAATTCAGATGAGAAAAAGAAGGTGCCATTCTGCATCCCGTAATAAAGCGGCTTCTCACCAATACGATCCCGAGCAAGCCATAAATACCTATTTTTTCTATCCCAAAGCGCAAAAGCGAACATGCCATTGAATCTATCCAAAGATGAATTCACCCCCCACTCCATAAAGGAAACAAGCATTACTTCGGTATCTGAGCGGGTCCGAAACTGGTATCCTAGTTTCTCTAATTGCCGACGGAGTTCTCGAAAATTATATATTTCACCGTTATAAGTGATCACATAGCGGCCGTCTTCTGAAATCATCGGCTGATGGCCCGCATCGGAAACATCTATGATGGATAATCGTCTATGACCGAACGCTAGCCCAACTTCAGAATCAACCCATGTACCACTATCATCCGGACCACGTTGAATTAGAGTGTTAACCATGTTTGATGCGGTCTCTTCCAACCAATTAGTATTCTTATAGGCAGAACCCCTCCAGAAACCAGCAATTCCACACATATTATACTCTCGCTCTTGTTAACAAAATTTTTTTAAGCTTCGGAGCTATTGCATCAAGGGAATAATTTTTTTCAACTTTCTTGCGACCGGCTTCACCCATCTTTTGACATAGATCAGAATTTTCCTTAAGCAGTTCTAGGTATTCAATCCACTCCTCAGTGTCAGCAGCAAGAAATCCATTCACACCGTGATCCACAATCTCATTATTTACCCCAACAGGAGATGCAATTACTGGAATACCGGCGGCCATATATTGGATCAGTTTGAAACCGCATTTTCCTCTTTCCCAAGGAGTATCCGGGAGGGGCATAATGCCGACATCAAAACTCTTTAAATCATTAACTTCTGTTTCCTCTGACCATGGAATCGCTGAAACAGGTATATCACCTAGATAATTAGGATGAGCCCCTATAGTTTTAAATCGAACACCATCATCTCTACAAATCTTATCCAAAACTGGTTGCACTACTCTCAAATGGGGAGAAGTTGAAGGTGAGCCAATCCAACCGATTGTAAAACGAACATTACGTTTCTGACACATTTTATTATATTTGCCTATATCAAGAACCGTGGGAATAACTTTTACAAAGCCTGCTCCAGCTCTTTTCGCGTAATCGGCAATATAATGATTCCCAGCTATGACTATAGCCGCACCGCTCATGATTCTATCTATCTTTTTGCCAAACAATTTTCTTATAAATACAAATCGATGTTGATCATAGCGGTGGAAAATTGCATCGTCATAGTCAACAATGTAGGGTGGCCCAAAACGAAGAAGAGACGTTTCAATAAACGCTGGCATCCAAGGTAGTAGTTCATTCTCTAACCAGATAAAATCAAACTTTCTTGAAAATAAATAAATAAATAATCTCTTGAAATAGCCAAATACGATAGTCAAGAAAGATCTCAACCGATTGCCCTTATAAAGGTTTTCAAGATAAAAATCACTTAAAAGAAATGATACTTTGCATTCAAAAACTTGTTTTTCGAGTTTAGGTAGAAACTGGTAGAAACGGTAACGGCTACTGGCGCCCATTAGACCATATCTTGTTAATACAAGAATTTTTACCAAATAGATTTCATCCAATAACTAAAAGGATAGTTGCTATTGCAGCTATTGAAAAGTGTAGAGTTCTAGTTAATTCCTCTACTTTAGAATTCAAATTACACAATTGCTGATTCATAAATACTCTGGAGTTTCTGAGAAGATTCAAATTCCGAAAAATTCTCTCTGACATACTTTCTTGATTCTACAGAGTATTTCCACCTCTCTCCAGGACTTTGCGCCAAAAAAACAATCGCTTCAACCATAGAATCAATATCCCTGTTCTTCACAAGATATCCAGAACACTTGTGCTTAAACAATTCTGAAGGCCCACCGCAATCAGAAGCTATCAGAGGGGTACCATAATAAAGTGCCTCGAGACAGGTTAATGAGAAAGATTCGGACTCAGAAAAGTTGAGCACAATATCCGCATCTTTTATCTCCTTTTCAATATTGGAGGAAAAGTCATTGAATTCCACCACATCAGTAATTTCCCACTCAAGAGCTTTTCTTTGAAGAGATTCTTTGAATTCTTTGTTCTTTTGAAGACCCATATCTCCGCCAACAAAACTCAAACGCAAATCCTGACATTTCCTGTATGCACATCTAAATGCTTCCAGTGCATAATCCTGACCCTTCCCTTTTATATAATTGCCAAGATATAATAATTTTATTTCCGAAAGGGGAGATGAGTCTTGTGATGGTGGAGGAAGCTCTTCCGTTTTCAACGGCATGTCATAAAACACTTGGGCTTTAGTATTAAGATTTAATTGCTTTTTAATTGCTTTTGACATGCACAGCACAGAGCTAGAAAACGTATCCGCGATCATGAGCCAAAGTTTTCTAAGAATTAAAGGGTATCTATCCGGTAAAATCCGTATATGTGTAATTAACTTGATCTGAGGATTAAGAACCAATGTTGAAACCCCAAGCATGTTATAAAAATCATTAACATGAAGTAACCGGACCCGCTTAGTTTTGATAATATGATTTATTCGAAATGTATTAATAATAAGAACTGGTAAATAAGTTATGATATCTAATGGACGTTTGCTAAGCTCTCTAAAAGGAATTCCATATACTTGAAAACTTTTTTTTTTGATGTAAGATATTGCCGAACTGTTGGATGGAACTACGAAAATAAACCTGTTATACATGCGTAGTGATTCTGAAGTTGCTATGATCGCTTTTAAGGCTCCTGTCATTGCGATTGAATTATCAAGAATTAGTATTGATTCCTTTTTTTTCATTTAGTGTACAGTATATAAAATAATTGATTAATACTTATTTTTCCTGAAGTAGTCCACTACATCTTTTATTATTTTATCAATTCCTACTTTTGGCTCAAAACCAATGACTTTTTTTATTCTAGATATGTCAGGCACACGCCTTTGCATATCTTCAAATCTTTTTCCATAGACTTGATCATAACTAACAAATTGAATTGTTGAAGTACTTCCGGTTAAATAGATAATTTTTTCAGCCAGTTCATGTATTGTTATTTCATCATCAGACCCAATATTAAATACCTCACCAACTGTTTTACTCGATTCCATCAACCCAACTAACCCTTTCACAACATCTTCTACATGGGTAAAACATCTGCTCTGATTTCCATCTCCATATACTGTTAAAGGTTCAGAGTTAATTGCCTGTTCAACTAAACGCGGTACGACCATCCCATATTGACCAGTCTGACGTGGTCCAACAGTATTAAATAGCCTAGAAACAACTGTCGGTAAATGCTTTTCAGTGCAGTAATTGATAGCAAGAAACTCATCCATCGACTTTGACAAGGCATAACCCCATCTAGTACTATAAACTGAACCAAATACACGATCATCATTCTCAGAAAATGGCACTGAATTATTTCGTCCATAAACTTCTGAGCTTGATGTGATAAGAACTTTCTTTTTATCCTTCAATGCATATTTAAGAACATTCTCAGTACCAAAAACATTATTTTCCATAGCCTCCAATGGTTTATCCACAATTAGTTTTACACCGACTGAAGCCGCTAGATGATATATTATATCACATTTTTCTATAACAGATTTCATCAGAGATTCATCATTAATTGAGCCTTCTTTGAATCTAAAAGATGAATAATCACTTAAATGGTCTATGTTTGACTTGGAACCAGTACTGAGATCGTCAATTGCTACCACATCTTGATTGCAGTTCAACAAGAATTCACATAAGTGACTGCCGATAAATCCGGCACCTCCAGTTACCATGATTGCCATATTATTCTCCATTCATTATAGTTTGCTCTTCATAATTACCTTAATCTTTCAATCAATAATTAGATTTCTTGATGCAATATTAATAACTCCAATCAGACTGAGAAATTTCAATTGAGGGGTCATTAGCTCAGGGTCAAATTAGTTTGTACCACTGTCTAATAATTAGAGATTGGGAGAAATCATTTGCTCTTAATAGCGATTTCTCCCCGTACTTAGACATTATTTGCGAATCGGATAATACCTTATCCAAAACATTTGCGCATGTAAGTAAAGCTGGATCATTTGTATTCCCATTCAATGGCGGCAAAAGAATCCCAAATTCGGCAAACTCAGGTTCGATAATTGGTTTGTGGGAAGGTTTGGATTTCGGAGCGATTCTCTCTCGAGGACCTGAAGGGCAGTCCGTTGCTATCACGGGAATACCACATGCCATTGCCTCTGATAATACATTGGGACCTCCTTCGGCATGTGATGTAAGAATAAAAACGGTTGACTTCGAAAAAAATTGAAAAGGATTCTCTTGATACCCTAAAAAATACACATCGTTTTCTCCGATCGGTCCTTTATTATTGTCGAAAACGCTAAAGGTTTTTAATGAAAAAAGTTCAGATTTGTGAAAAAGGGAGTCTCGAAGTGGACCATCACCTAAAATAATTAATCTTACATTTGGCTTACTTTTCTTAAGGTGAAAAAAGACATTTAGAAGAACATCAAATCCTTTTTCGGGACTGAGCCTACCTGCAGAAATCAGTGTAGTATTATTAAAGATGAATTCGAATTTTTTGGGAATTGGATCTTTTGCCATAATTTTGATTTGATCGAGATTATAAAAATTATAAATAACCGTTATTTTCCCGGGATTAAGCATGAACCGATCAACAAGTTCCGCCTTAATCCCATGACTTAAAGCAACAATCTGATCTGCCAGGCGATAAAGAAGGGGCAATAGGATATTTAGCCGAATCTTTCCTAATAGACCAGTGATATTCATATCTAAGACTTTTGAACCCCTTACACTTATGATCACTTTATCTTTATATCTACTCAACAGGTTAACATAGTTTGCACCCTCCAGATAGCTTATTGAAGTATCTATGTGATATAATCTTTTAAAGTGAGAAAGTCTAATACATCTGATAATAAAATTGATGATTTTTGAAAATAAATTTCTACCCTCTGGAACATTTAAATCAAGCAACTTGCCTCCGTGCGGGAAGGCAACCCCTAAACTAAGATTGAAGGTACAAACATATACATTGTATTTTTTACTAAATGCTTTACTGACCTTGCTTATACTTCTTTGAGCACCTCCAAAATCAAGACTTGGAATTATTAATAAGATGTTTTGAGTTTGATAATTAGTCATACTACTCTATTGAGTTGAAAGCTTTAGGTACAACCTCTGTATCAGCATCACTGAGAAATCGATAACCACGTAATCGGAGCCTCTCACAGGTTTTTCCGTAATTAAAAATTCCTCCAAGGCTCTAAAATTTTTTCTCATAAGATTGTATATATGAAAACCGCTAATCGAGCACATCTCGAATAAAATGTTTTGCCTTAGAGATTAAACTAATCTCAATTTTTTTTGACAAATATCCTGTCCTAAACACTTTGCGTGTTTGGCATTTTTTCGGCTTTGAATTGTAACAAACATCAAACCACTTTTTGGCAATAAACTTTTCCATTTTGTCATGATCAAACCATGGTTCCCTGAGATTATGCTCGAGTATCTTCAACAACCAACTGTGAGTCTCTTTCAGGTTTTCTTCTGTGGCTACATTATCATAGTAAGAAATACTAGTATGAAGAAGAAGGTCACGATCCGAAACAGGTATACCCCACTCAAGAAAAATAGATTTCTGGATCATTTCGGCGGACCTCTTTCGTTCATTAATTTTTTTTTCTGAAGGATAAACCCTATACTTTATTAAGGATTCAGGTATATTACTTACTTTAATAAGATTAATATATCGCACAAAAAAATCATAGTCCTCTGCCTGTCGATAATTTTCGTTATACTTACAACCTTTATCAAAAAGTATTCTTCGCATCATAATTGAAGGATTTGTAACTGGGATGCTACATAGCAACCAACATTTGGCAATTTCTGGGTCTACTGGATATTTATTTAGGACATTGCTCTGGCCAAAATTTTGTGACCATGTCCCCAAAATATTTATTTTAGGATTATCATCCAGAAAGGAAACTTGTTTATCTAACCTGTAGGGTAACGAAATATCATCCGAATCCATTTTTGCAATATATTCTCCCCTTGCAAACTGGATAGCATAGTTGTCTGCACCAGCACGACCTAAATTTTTTGGCGTGCTTATAAACTTGATTCTTTTATCTTTAAAAGATTGAAGTATGTGTCTGCTATTGTCCGTTGATTGATCATCAACTATAATAAATTCAAAATCTTCAAAGGTTTGATCCAGTATACTTTTTATTGATTCTTGCAGATATGCCTCCGCATTATATACTGGCATAATCACGGACACTTTTGGATACATTAGTCTTTAATATTCCATTTTGAAAAAAATTGAACAATTTTTCTTTTAATTACCGATCTGTTCAATCTCTTATTCAAGGCAAAAAGTTCAATCCTGCGCGCCAATTTCCACCCAATTATTATTGATAATAGCTTAAACAATTTTGATCCTGAACGTCGCAGTCTAACCTTAGATAGGCGACTGGCATCCGCCTCAGATTTTTGAATGTATTTTGGAAACAAAGGATAAATCTGATGTACGAAATTTTGATAGTTTGCAGAGATAGCTTCTTTCATTTTATCTGTATTTCTATAGTTTAATATGTTTTTTTCAATCATCTGCAAAGCTCTATACATAGAATCTATATTGTTTTGATTTATCTGGCTGAGTGAGTTAGAGCTACCTTTCCGGTAATAGGCTGTGGTATCTCCGCAAAATAAGCTACCCTTTGATACTTGAATAAGGCGTGAAAAATATTCCCCGTCCTCACCAATGAGTAATTCCGAGTTCCAGGGAGCTGTTTTATTAATAAGTTTGCGTGGGATCAAATATCCAACTACAGGTGTCATCAGACCATAACGATGTAGATTGAAAAGGTGATCTTCAGGCGTCAAATCATACCACAGCTGATTCGGCTTTAAGACAATATCAGATATATCATCATGAAAAATTCCCCAAAGACATGTTGCTATATAACCGCTTTCATTATGCAAGAGTCTCTCCATCTGGATTTGAATTTTATCAGGCGATATATAATCATCTACATCCATGAATTGAATGAAATCTCCAGTTGAAGCTTCAATTCCTTTGTTTCTAGACCCACCCAAAGGTGTGTGGTCTTGCCTTATAACTTTAATATTTTGTTCTTTGAAACTATTGGCTATTTCATAGGTTGAATCTTCTGATTCATTATCTATAACTATAATTTCCTTATTTGGCCACGATTGTGATAGGGCATTTTCACATGCAGAAGCGAGAAACCTATCAGCATTGTAAGCCGAGATTAAAATTGAAACAAGAGGATAGTCTTGCAATGTTTCTTCAATGAATTATTTTATTAGGGAAAATTCTAAGATTTTTTATTGGAGAAGTTCAGCAATACCTTGTTCCAAAGGGATCTTAGGAATCCAATCAGTCAGATTAGTAATTCTGTTGATATCTGCTATAACAAAATCACGTTCTTTATTAATCAGCTGATTCTCATCAATGGCAAAACTGTTATCTATCATCCTTGCCAAGTGATAGGGGCTGGCTTCATTACCCGTACCAATATTGAATGCTAAGTATCCATCATGCTGGTATTCACAAAGTTCAATAAAAGCATGAGCTACGTCATTTATATGGATATAATCCCGATAAGAATGAGGACTTTTCAGCACAGGGGTCTCACTATCCTTTTTTTTCTTTATCAAATAACTAATTATATAGTCTCCCTTTTGCCCTATACCATACATGTTAAATATTCTACATGAAGTAATAGTAATTTTTGATAATTCTGAATACATTTTGCATAATTTCTCCGCAAGTATCTTGCTGATCCCATAATCCGTAACCGGTCCAAATTTAGAAGTTTCAGACAACCTTACTGGTTCACGAGTTGGTCTATATACAGCGGATGAAGAAGCTATGATACAACGTGCACCCATCCGTTTGCAATACTGAATCACTTCCAAAGTCCCTGCAATATTGACATCAAACAAATCATACAAGGATTGTTGTGAATTCTGCCTGTTGATTCCTGCTAGATGGACAACAATATCACTTTTTTCTTTATACATTGAGAATTTGCGTATATCCTCAGAAAATAATGACACGTTATAGCCTTCCTCATTCAAACGAGGGGTGAGGTGACGACCCAGAAATCCCGTTCCACCTGTTACAATTACACGTTTATTTTTCAACAATTACTGACTTAACCGAATGAGCGATGACTTCTCATCAATAAATACATCATGATATTTTCTAAACCATTCAATAGTATTAATTAGGCCTTTTTCAAAACTAACCTTAGGCTTCCAATTAAGTATATTCTCAGCTTTACTATTATCAGCAAACATCCGCCATATCTCTGTTGGTCTATATTTTAGTTCACCGATTTTTAAATTGGAATCAGACTCAGAAAGTGTATGAATCTTCATGACAAGATCTCGAATGGACACCTCGTGTCCGCAACCTATGTTTATAATTTCACCTATAGCTTTAGGTTCAACCGCCGCTAAAAGAAAACCATCTACAAGATTATCAATATAGTTAAACTCGCGGGTTTGTTCGCCCGTAGTTGTGACAATTTCTTTCCCCGATATACACTTGTCAATAATTTCAGGAATGACGGCGCGCTTGCTTTGATAAGGCCCAAATGCATTAAAAGGTCTTATAACAACTATAGGTAAATCAAAAATATGTTGTTTCATTCTAGCATAAAGTTCCCCAGCATACTTCCCTATAGAATAAGGTGAAATTGGATGTGGTGTCATTTCTTCACTAAAAGGTACGCTTTCCTGATAACCGTATACTTCTGATGTAGATATATAGATAAATCGCTCAAAACTACCATAAGCTTCCAAAATATTGACAGATCCTTTACTATTTGAATCGATTGCTTCTGATACGTTTACAAAACTGTCCCCCACATGGTTATAAGCCGCAAAATGATAGATGATGTCTGGTTTAATCGATTTAAGAACCTTTAGAGCATCCACGTTTCTGAGATCAATTTCCAGGGGATGCAGATCATCCCAAATATCAACAAGCCTAATGTTGTCAATAACGCTATTGTACTTGGTTGTTACAAATAACTCCGAGCAATTATTGATTAATCTTCGGCAAAGATGCGACGCTATAAAACCTGAACCACCAGTTACTAATACTTTTTTACCTTTAAAGTTTGGAATCTTTTTGCTTTTGTCTATCATCATATACTAACTAACGCTCAATATTTTAGAACTGACTACCACCTTATCTACCAATTTTCTAACAATATATAAGGAAATAACAGCGAACCAAACTGTGACTGATATTTTGTGCACTAGCATTACATATCCTTTACTGTAAAAAAATTTACTATTTCTTGTTTGGCAATCTCTAATTCTTCAGGAGTATTAAACGTGACATGCAAATCAGAATGATAATATACACCCAGCTTATTCATGGCAGATAGTATCCTATAAAAAGTAACTATACCATCACCGTCTGGCATTTCAATAACTTTGTCAGGAACTAAATCCAATGATGATTTATTAATAATTGCATAACCAATATAATATTTTAAAATAGGCTTTTCCTTAAAATGAATTACTTTTTGTTGATCATCATATTCAACTAATCCGAAAGGATTCTTAAAAGGTGCAACAACTATTGTAACCTCATTAGTGCTATTCCTGTGCACGTTGCCAAGTTCAAATAAATCTAGATTAGTAAAAGTATCACCGTAAGTGATCAGTACTGAATCACCAAAAAAGTTCCTTGCCTCACATATTCTCTTTAAAATTCCAGCATTGCCTCCAGCATCAGAAAATTCAATATCTATATCTTTTGGCAGTTTTGATCCTCTAAGGGTTTTTCTTATGATATTCCCTTGGTAACCAACCGCCAATAATATATCTTTGAATCCTTGATTGTAATAATTCATTATTTTATGTTCTAATATCGTTACGTTATTAATTCTATGCAAAGTTTTAGGAATTTTTTTTAAATCAGTGCCCATGCGTTTCCCACGACCACCGCACAAAATTAATATATTAAACAAATCATTCATTTAGCTAAAATAAGATATTTCCTTCATTTATCTTCATTTTATAATCATAGTTCGTCACTAATAAAAGTCCATCTGATGTTTTAACAATAAAATCATTATTAGGAAAACAGAATATTACTTCTCCGAATTGCCGGTTAAAATCTTCATAATTGTAATCAAAAGGTTGCGCTCTCCATATAGTAACTACGGATGAGTCTATTTTTGACTTCGCTCCTGGGTAAGGGTGAGTATTAGCCCGGATTTTATTATATATTTCTGAAGTTGATTTGTCCCAACAAATATAATTATCCTTCTCTTGTATTTTTCTATAATAAGTTGGAACAATATCAGCTTCATTCAAAGGCTCCCAGTTATCAATCATTATTTTTTCATAGTTCTTTATAAACAATCTAGCAGACGAAAGCGCAAATTTCGAATAGACCGAGTATACATCATCAAAATCATTAATTTGAAAGACATCTTTATCAATGATATCTCCGGAATCAGCCGTTGAATCTGCCTTGAAAATATGGACTACAAACCTCCGACGGTTCTCCATGATGGTATAGTTCACGGGGGAACGCCCTCTTCCTCTCGGTAGATATTCGGAGCTTCCATGCTCACCTATTGCTCCTATCCTCAAGCTATTTAATACATCTTCAGATATTAATCTTTGCCAACCACTAATCAGCAAGATATCAAAATCATTATTTCTAAAAAATTTAGCATCATCAGATCCACTCAAATCGAATTTCTGAACATAATAGATATCTATCCCGTTCTCATTAGCTATACGTGAGAAATCATAATAACCGGAAACATTAGCTTTGTCAGCTATTTGATCGGATATTGTTATTATTGTATCAATTCGAATCTTCTTCTTTAACAAATAAATTAGCTTTATTGCTCCAGAAAAGTGACTTGAAAGAAAGGCTATTTTTTTACTTTCAACAATCCGGTTCTTCATACAAGATAGATTTTTCTGTTTGCGTCGTTGACCGTATCTTTTAGTTCAATTCCTATATGACTACATCTCTTGTCAACAATTGCTCTGATTCTGTCTTTCAGCCGATTCCCTCTAGTCTCCATCCATAAAGCTGGGTGAACTAATAATTGTATTTTGTCATGCCTCTTGCTCTTAACTATCTCGATAATACTTGGGCCTCTCCATCTTCCGCAAGAATCTGACATATATTTTATGTTTCGAAAGTATTCCTCGTTATAAACGGATTCAAATTCATTTACAGATATTATGTCGTTCCTAATTATACTACCAAGAGGCTTATGTATTGAAAAATAGTAGACATTTTGATCAAATAACCTTGATAGGACTTTTATTTCTTCACGAATGAAGGAATAGAGTTTATCAACGGAACTCTCTAGGGGATAAAACGATGGATCAAAATGCAGGCCGATATGATGTCCCATATCTATTATTTCTCTTACCATAGCATAGTTTTTCTTTGCGAAGAGATTATACAATGGGTTGCGTAACATAAGGAAATACGTACCCACAATGGCATGAGATTGTTCAATCTTGGCCATATCGTATGCATAATCTATAAGACCAAAATCAACATCATGTCTCAGAATTATACACTTTTTATGCTTCGTCAAATCATTAAAATAAATAAACTTGTATTCGAGTTCTTTTGACAAGACAATGAATCTTAGAAACCCATCTAGGGATATCTCAGAATGAATTATATTTTCTGATAGATTTTCCAAAGTTATATATTCCTAAGTTCATAATATATGAGACACCAGATGTCTTGCTTCACAAGGTTGAGATCGTGGGCCCAATTTTCATTGAATAGTTTACAAATCAATTTAGTTTCCATACCTTCTTATTATGCACTGTTTTAGGACATACTTTTCAACATTTTTGTTAACGGTTAAGCGTTCACTCAAAACAACATTTACAACTGCATTATAGGTTTTCCGTCGAGCTTAATAAATGGCTTAGAAATTCCACCAGTAAGGGGGGGGGGCCAGCCTTGAGCCCTTACCACCACATAGTATTAAAGCTTGCAAAACTAGTAACCCTGCATAACCTGATTATGCCGTATCATGTTGATACTTTATATTGTTGTACTTTAACATTGCTTTTGAGACAAGTTTAAAGTAACTATCTACTGAGGGGTGATAATAAGAGTAAAGATTTGAATTTGAATAATTCTTTAATAATCTATATCCTAGTTGAGTAGAGTTTTGACAGAGAGAAAGCCAAGTCTTTCCCATAGCAATACGGAATTTAGTTCTATCAAAAAAATATCTTTTCTCATTTTCATTAACTAAATGAATTAGCCATTCTTCTGCTTTATTTAATTGATTGAGTTCCTCTGAGCGCGGTTTTGTCATTAGCATATTATGGAATAAAAACTCTTTATTTGTTAATCTTCTTTCAAGAAGAGCCTCCACTACCAATCTTCGAACTCTATTTGCATTTGAGTTTTGATCATCAATAGCATAATTTGATAATCTGTTTGAATGTTTTCGACAATGCAAAAGCACATCAGACAAGTTGAAAAACTTTGTGTGAGAAGAGAGCTGCCACCAGAGAAAGTAGTCCTGACTTGTTGAAAAATTTTCATCGTAACAAAGCCCCGTGCGCTCAAGCATTCTCCTTCTAATCATGACAGAAGGATGTAAAAAACAAGTACCAAACATTAGTTGTACTTTTATTGCTTTGTCAGATGTATTGTGGGCTGTTTTATTTAGGATTATTTCACCTCTGTAATTTATTTCTGCTGCTTTTGTCCCAATTATTCCAATCTCTGAATTATTATCCATAAACTCAATTTGCTTTTCCAACTTTTCTGGCAAGCTTATATCATCCGCATCCATTCTGGCAATGTATTCTCCACAACATAAACCTATTCCAATATTTAATGATTTAGTTAGGCCAATATTTTCCTCGTTTTTGACCATTTTTAATCTTGGGTCGCGGTAGGATTTTATTATCTGATTGCTGGCGTCTGTTGATCCGTCATCAATAATAATAAACTCAAAATTTTCTAAAGTTTGATTGAGTATACTATCAATAGCTTCTCGTAAATAACGATCACCATTATAAACGGACATCAAAACAGAAACCTTTAGACTAACCACACCTAAACCTTAATATTTGCCAACCAAGATTTATTTTCTTGATACCATTCGATTGTGTGATATAAGCCTGTATAAAAACCTACTTTCGGAGACCAATTAAATAATGTTTTTGCTTTGGATATATCTGCCCAAGTTTCTGTCATATCAGTTTTCTTAAATTCCATATTGTTAATAATAGATTTTTTATTCAATTTTTCTTCGATCATTTCAATTACAGTTTTCAGGCTTATAGGGTTTTGACCTCCGCCAAGATTAATTATTTCATAACCTATTTTTTTTAAGGCCTTTATACTTCCCTCAGCAATATCATCAACATAAGTAAAGTCCCGGGATTGACTCCCATCACCGTAAAGCTTGATAGGTGTCCCTTCATCAATCCATTTGATGAATCGGAAAATGCTCATATCTGGTCGTCCGGCAGGGCCAAAAACTGTAAAATAACGCACTACCGAAATATCAATTCCATAAATGTAGTGGTAAGAATAAGCCATAAGCTCAGCAGCTTTTTTAGAAGCGGCGTAAGGCGAAATTGGGGAATTCATTGAAGATCGGTCTTCGGAAAAAGGCATTTTCTCACCGGCATAGATGGATGAGGTCGAAGCTAAAATATATTTTTCGACCAAATGTTTCTTTGCCAGTTCAAGCAAGTTCAGCGATCCCATTAAATTTGTTGATACATAAATATGGGGGTTTTCAAGACTGTACCGTACCCCAGCCCTGGCAGCAAGGTTCATAATAGCATGAAAGTTGTTTGATGCAAAAAGAGGCTTAAGCTTTTCCTGATTTTCAATATCAATTTTAAAAAATTTAAAGTTGGGTTTTTCCTTCAAAAGTGAAAGGCGGTATTCTTTAAGTTTGATATCATAGTAATCATTCATATTGTCAATACCGATGACACGGTAGCCATCCCTCAATAAAAATTCGGCTGTTTTATGGCCGATAAATCCTGCGACTCCTGTTAAAAGAATTGTTTTCATAAAATTTTCTCAGCTATAATTTCCCTGGGATTCAAACTCCTTCACAACTTTTACTATGCCGGGGAAGTATGATTCCTGGAAGTCATCAAAAAATATAATGTCTCCTTTTTTTCTGATCTTCTAAAGCTTTCGCCATACATAAAAATGAGAATCTCCGGGCGGTTCCTGTCAGCCCGAGGCTCCCTACCAAAGGGGTAATCGTAGAATGAATTTACATCCTTGTTATTGACATAACTTTTCAATTTGTTTAAAATCCGTCTAATCAAGGCAAATTAATTCAATGTTTTTTTCTTTCATCGAGAACTGTCTTATATAAATCATATTCCATTTCAACAATTCGGTCCAGGGAAAAATATTTAACAGCATATTCCCGGGCATTTTTTCCCAAAGATTCACATAAACTAGGATTTGAGAGAAGTTCTTCGATGGATGACTTTATACTTTCGGGGTCTGTACCGCAAAGATAGCCGTTTATTCCATGATTTATTATTTCCCGAATTCCTGGCGAGTTAGCGCCAATTACAGGCATACCGCAAGCCATGGCCTCAATGAGTGTTTTCGGGTGACCTTCATAGAGTGATGGAAGTATAAAAATGGATGAACGATTCATGAATAATGGTAATTCATTATTAGAAACATTTGATTGCCAACAAATTTTCTCACTGGAATCGTCAAATTCCAATTGAAGTTCCCTCTTTAGTTCTCCACTTCCAATAATCATCGTTTTTGCATCGATTTCATGCAAAGCTATAAAAAGAGCCTTAATATTTTTTTGAGGCACAAGCCTACCAACAAAAAGAATATCAAATTCTTTTTTGATTTCAGGGTTTGGCTTAAAACCACTTGTTTTGACATAGTTAGGAATAACAAGGGTTTTATCTTTTGAATTTGGTATTCGATCGGAAATATTATTATTCATCTCATCTGTGGTTACAGTAATACGATCAGCAGAATTAAACAATTTATTTTCAACTTTTAAGATTTTTGTTGCTACCCCGTTTTCATAATTAACAAATTCTGACCACATATATCCCATTCGGCAAATCAGTGGTTTACCCCAATGTATAGCAGAGCGCAATGCCACATCGGCGCCATTCATCTGGTTTGTTTTGATCAGATCGCAAGGCTTCAAGGCCTTGCTGTGAAACCGATGCAAGAATTTTTCGTACATCCAATCAGGAAAATTCCAATGGTTACATAAGATTTCAATACCGTTTAGGCGTTTCCCATAATCCAAATCATAGATATTCCCATAGGTTACAAAACTGATGGAGATGTTTTTGTCCCGTAACTTTTCATATAGTGCCACTTCACGGTCAAACATACCTATATCATCCCATATTTTGAGGGACATCCCCCGGGTAAAAAAAAGAATAAGGTGCATGTTCACATTGAATTAAAATGGGGGAAAATTAAGGTACTATTGCTGGTCTTTTTCATTCTTTAACACAAACAGTGCACAGTGTGAAACAAATGCTTTAAATAAAATATTCAATAAAGGTCTGATCCCTTTAAGGATTTTACCATCATAAGTAGGTTGAAGTATCAGCTTAAACCATGTCAATTCATCTTTAAAACCTTTAATTCCACCAAAGGTTTTTATTTGCTTAGGAACGAAACCAACCTCCTTTAATTCATCTATAATATTATCTATCTCCAGTTATCAAGAAAAAATCCCCTTTAAAAATATCTTTTTTATTTAGTACAGCGTCTAAAAGAATTAGAGCTTTAGGAAAAAGGGTTAAAAATTTGGTGTACAATCGAGTATGAAAAGTTGATTCACCAGTTTCAGGATCAAAATATTCTAAATAACCAAAAGGTCGTTTTAAGTAAAAAATAATCGCATCTATACATTTAATTACAGAATTCAAATATTCATTTTTGCCTGAAAGAACATAACCCTTGAGTAAAATTACTGATATATCAGTTTGTTGATCTAACCAACCCATATGATATTTTTCGCGTGAATTATTTTCTGGTTCAACTCGAAA
>Ga0315338_1001754_pt1 | contig 24787 bp, 29 predicted proteins | sample ASW8metaG_FD_204518 | JGI IMG/M metagenome (GOLD analysis project Ga0315338, IMG submission 204518) | Ammonia-oxidizing marine archaeal communities from Monterey Bay, California, United States - ASW #8 | ecosystem: Environmental > Aquatic > Marine > Coastal | place: USA: California | collected... | reverse complement strand
TTCCATATGATATAATTGATAAGGAAATTATAGATTCTGCAAAAAAACTAAAATCAATTAGTACCTATAGTGTTGGATTTGATCATATTGATGTTAATTATGCAAGAAAAAAGAAAATCAGTATTGGGTATACGCCAGGAGTCTTAACCAATGCAACTGCTGAATTAACAATTGGTTTAATGATGGATCTTTTGAGACGTATAACTGAAGGAGATCATATTATACGAAAAGGAAAGTGGACAGAAATTTTTGGTCCATTTGATTATGTTGGCACAGAAATTTCAGACAAGACATTGGGAATTTTAGGAATGGGTAGAATTGGTAAGACCGTTGCAAAAAAGGCATCATGTTTAGGAATGAATATTTTGTATCACAATAGAAAAACTATAGCAAAACCAGGTAAAGCAAAATATGTTTCACTGAATGAATTATTTAAAAAAAGTGATGTGATCACAATACATGTTCCATATTCAAAAAATACACATCATATGATTAACTCAAAATTATTAAATAAAATGAAAAAAACATCATTTCTAATTAACACATCAAGGGGAAAAGTTGTAGATCAAAAAGATTTGTTGAATGTACTGCAGTTAAAGAAAATTCAAGGTGCTGCATTGGATGTTTTTGAAGATGAGCCAATTAGTGAATCAAATGATTTAGTTAAACTGAAAAATGTAGTTCTTGTTCCACATATTGGTAGCTCCACAAGTCAAACAAGACGCACAATGGCAGAAATAACTGTAAAAAATCTAATACTTGGATTAAGTAATAAAAAACTAGTTTATTCAGTATAGCTAATCTAATTGAATTAATTCGTCAGCATCAATTCTCACACAATCAGTTCCAACTGCTTTCAATCTTTCAAATTGCAATTTACCTTTTGGAATTTTATCATTTGTCTGTAATTCTAAAATTTTGGTAGAGACAATATCTTTGTGTGTCTCACATGTAATTCCTACCATATACGTATCTTCACCATGAACAACTTCAATAACATATTCAGGTGGATTTACACAATCTTTGTTATTTTGTTTGACTGAACATCTTTCAGGAAGCATTATTTTTCTTTTATTGAGATGTATTAAATTTGTTCTATCGTGTTTTCAAAATTCCAAATTGAGTCTTTGTTTTTTGAAGGTTTATCTAAGATTCCGTTTTCCTGAAGTTTCTTTACTACAAATGCAGAATAAGCTGGTGCACCGGTTGCACCAGGTGTATTATAATTAACGATATGAAATGAATTTTTACCAAAAATTTCTATCATATCAGAGATAAATTCTCCATCAGGTGAGATTACAGGTGTTCTTATACCTGATGTTCCACGTTTTGGAAAGTTTTCTGGTTTTACAGCTGGTATGAATTTTCTTACTCGTTCAACCATTGCTGATTTAGAAATTGAACTATGAAATTCCTTAGATAATAATGAGATGAACTGTGGATTTACAAGAAGTTTTTTTGCACTCCCAGTCACAATATCTGTAATTTTTGAAAGCGCCGTAGGAATATCCTTGATAAAACTATCATATGATTCGGGTGAATCTACTGGAACTGCGTTTGGACCAATCTCAGTCTCTCCGTTTGCTCTTTTTATCCAATGTGGATCTAGAAATGGAAATTCTGTATATCGAGGAACTGTATAGATATTAGTTTTAACCAAATCTGCAATGTCAGTGTTTGCAACCCAATATTCACCCCGAAAATGTAGATCTGAATAGCCTTTTAGTAACTCAAATTTTTTTGCAATATCAAGTGAATTTCCTCCAGAACAATTGATAACAAATTTTGCTGTTAATGATGATTTGTCTGAAAATATAATTTCGTTTTGATTATTTGATTCTATTACATTATTGACATTATGCTTAAATAAAAAATCCACATCATTATTCATGGATAATTCTTTTATTGCATGTGTTAAAAGACCGTAATTTGTAGAACCTTCTTTTGTACAAAAAAGCCCAGAGTAACATTCTACATTTGATTCTTTTTGTTTAATTTCATTATGGTCAAGAATTGAAATCTCTTCTTCGGTTAATCCATTCTGTTTACCCCAAATCATATACTTCTCAAGAGTTTTATGTTGATCACCATCTAATGCAATTTCAATAGTTCCACCCTGAATCCATGGGATTTTTTTTTCTTGTGCTAGTACTTTCCACATTTCATGTGATAGAAACGCGGCTCTTACAAAATTCTTCTTAACTTTAGAGTTTAGATAAAATGGATAATGAATAACACCGCTGTTACGTGTACTAGCATGCATGGCTACATCACGTTCTTTGTCAATTACACATATTTTTAGATCATACAAAATAGAAAGCCAATAAGAGATTGTATTACCTAAAACTCCTCCACCTATAATTGCAATATCATATTCTTTCATAATTTTGATCTATATTCGTGATTATTATGTAATGGCGCCGGGAGAGAGATTTGAACTCTCGATCCCTTGCGAGAACGCGCTTTATGGTTAATGTAATTTCCAGGCGCGCGCCCTACCAGGCTAGGCGACCCCGGCATTAGCTTTCGCCAAATTACAACTAGAATATCATTATAAAAATGCATTACAAGTGTGTATTATTTGAAAATATTTATCGTAATAATTTTCTCTATAATATTATCATCAATTGTAATAGCCTTAACTGTAATTTTGTATGTACCTTCCAATATTGAACTATTATCATTTTTTAACTGATTCCATGAAAAAATAATTTCTTCATGAGATTGAAGTTTTGATATTTCTTGAGTGGATGCTGGTATATAGATAGGAATGCTATCTAATTGTTTTATTACAAGACCATAAGATGTATCAGGAAATTTTAATTCGTCAGTACCTGAATTAATAATTTTTATTACAATTTCTTCCCCAAGTTTGAAATTAATTTTGTCTGTAACTATTGATAATGATGTACCATCAGCATATACCAATTGTTCTTGTACTCCTATGTCAAAGAGTATAATTCCAAAAATTGGTCCAGCAATTATACCAAGTGATACAGCCAGTATCAATCCTTTAGGGAGCATGGTATCTATTTTTCTTTTAAAGTTGGATTTGTTCTCCAACTTTTTGGGTATGTCTTTGGTTTCATAATAATTCTTTTTGTCTGGAATGCATAACCTTTTGTACTATCTTTAATTTCAGTTTCAGATAATAATGATTCAGCAAGTGCAACCACCTCGCCTTTTTGAGAATATATTGCAACTAAATCTCCTTGATTTAATCCAGGGGAGATTTCTAGAACTCCTGGAATTGCAAGTTGTGCACCATGACATAATGAATCAATAGCAGAATCTCTAATCACAACTGATTTAATTTCACTTAAAGCATGCTCTATTGGAAGAATCATTTTTGATAATTTGCTATCATCCCCATTTTCTTTCCAGGTGGCATATGCATCTGCAAGCTGATGCATAGTAACTAAATTATCCTCAGAAAATTGATGAACTCTAGAACGCCTTAATTCAATCATTGAGCCTCCTGGACCCAAGATTTCACCCATATCATAATACAATTTTCTAATGTATGTTCCTGCCTCACATAAAACTCGTAAAAGAATTAACCTTTCTTTCTGTTCCAATAATTCTAATTCATAAACAGTTCTGGTTCTGGTTTGTCTTAAAACTGCAGAGCGTTGAGGTGGTTTTTGAAAAATTTCTCCTCTAAACAGTTCTAATATTTGTTTTAATTTTTCCTTAGATGGTAATGAGTGTAATCTACCTAATGCATGATACTCTTTTGGGCCAAGTAGTAAAACACCCAGTGCTTTTGTTCCCTCACCTAAGCCTAATGGTAACACTCCAGAAACCTGTGGATCTAATGTTCCACTATGTCCAATTTTTGGTATGTGAAGTATTCTTTTAGTCCATGCAACAACTTCGTGACTTGTAGGCCCTGGAGGCTTATCAACCAAAATTAAACCATATTCAAGTAAATTTTCAACTGATCTTTTATCATAATATACACCATACTCAGGATTCGTGATATCCTCATTAATTTTTACTAAATTTTCTAGTTGTGTTAAGGTCAAATTAATTCTCTCACGACAGATTTAGCTTTATCAAGTACTTGTTGTGCGTTCAAACCATCTGTTTCAATTATTCTATCAAATACTGAGAGATCTTCGCCAAATTCAAAATCATACAAAGCCTTGTAGATTATTTTATTTTCACTAAATCTTTTTTGTACGACATTTAATGCATCATGTTCGGTTAGATTATCACGATTCTGCATTCTTTTTGCACTATTCTCAACAGCACCTGCAAGCCAAATTTTAATTCCACCATTAACCATCCATGGTAATGTATAACTAGTAATCACAACATCACCATTTTGAAACAATGTTTTTAACTTCTCATCCACCTTTTTATCGAATTCAGGATTCTTCTTTCGTTGATCTAGGAATTCCATTCCTTCCTCAGTATCCCACCAATCATCACCTGTAGAAGAAAATCCTTGCTCACTTGCAATCTCTTTTAGAATGTCACCACCACTGAGGTGTGTAAGATTGAATTCGCGTGCTAATCCTTTTGCGACTGTAGTTTTGCCAATAGCAGGAGGACCAGAAACTACTACCGATTTTGTCAACTTATCCTAAATCCATTTGGGTTTTGGTTAGTTTCATTATAATTCCACTAAATGCAATGGATGATAAGAAGTACCAAGCCCATAGATAAATTCCATTTTCTTCTTGACAGTATGTTGTTTCTTCAACTTTGAGTGCTGTACAGGTTAATTCAAACCAATCTCCAGGAATCACATTAAGTGGTATTGGGGAGACAGCAACAGTGTGTGAAAATAATTCTGGAAGAACAAAATAGAAAATCAACATTAATGGAATTATTGTGATCATCATTGGTCGGAGGTTCATCTGCATCATTTCCATATTCATCTTGTTCATATAGGAAGATTTTTTGTTTAATGAAGCAATTCTTTCATTATCTTTTGATCTAAATGCAGCCATTCTTTCTTTTTGCCAAGCACGTACCTCTTTTGTTATTCTTCTCCACTTTACCTGATCAACCATCTTACGACGGATGCCGGAATTAAGTAAGTTCAAAAGTATTCCAAATCCTGTTACAGCAAACATTGAAGCTAACACTCCTTTGACCATAGGATCATCAGTTCCTAGTGGACCCTCTCTCATCCCAAAGAAATCCATCTGCAGGAAAACCGCATCGATAAAATTTAAGATAAAATTGAATTCCATTTAAACACCTATTGCTTTAATTACATTATTAGCAGCTTCTTCAATCTTTCCCTCATTGTTTAATATGACTTTCATAGGAGAACCTGAAAGAACAGAGCATGTAGATAACATAGAATCCTGAATTGCAAGTTCTTTTTTGATAGATTCTATTGAAATCTTATCACGACTTCTAGTTTCATCCTTCATTCTTCTATTATAGATTTCTTCAGGGCGGGCAGAAATTGCAATGAAATGTGTTGGCTGAATAATTTGTATGACGTGATTTGGTAAACCTGGATAGAATCCCTCTGTAGTTGAAATGAATGCGTGAGTATCAATAAAGACTATATCATCTGTCAGACTTGAAATCTTTTCTGCAGTATTTTTCTGTAATTCTTTTTGCTTCTCCACTGGTAATTTTCTTAATTCATCTCTATCTTTTACACCAAAACTTTTTGCCTCCTCAAACATTAGTGTGCCATAGCTATGTACACTTACAGCAATTCCAGTATCAGATAATTTTTCAACTATTGCTGTAACAAGCGAGGTTTTCCCTACACCAGGAATCCCAACAATTACTACTTTTTTATGTGTTTTTTCTACCAAGAGCTGCACCAAGACGTGGCATTACTACCTCTACCTGTTCTTTTACTAACTGGTTATAATAGTTAATTAAAATATCAACTGTGAGTAATAATCCAATTCCTGTTCCAAATACACCTAAAACATCAGAAACTCCTGCAATTAAACCAAGTATTGATGAACCAATAATAGTTACAGATGGAATATACCTGTTAAGTAAGGATTCTATAGGTTTGTTTGATCTTCTAAATCCTGGAATCTGAACATCTGCGTCAAGTAAATTCTGTGCTGCCTTTTTTGGTGATAGACCACCAAGCTCAACCCATAATTTTCCAAATACAATAACAATTCCAATCATGAATATGACATAACCAACTGCTCTTAATGGATCTAATGCTGCAACATCTAATCCTCTCGGCGGTGTCATGTAGTAAATCATTCCACCAATTGGTGATGCTGGACTAGTCGGGTCAAACTGTGCAAAAATATTCCAGAATTCACTTGCATTCCGCGGGTTTACTTGCGCCCAAAACATCTGACCCATAAAGACTAAATTGGCAGTTAGTGCTGATGCCAAAATTACAGGTATGTTAGACACATACATCATTTTAATTGGATAGGTTGCTGCAAATCCACGATATTTTGTAGATACAATTGGGATCTCAATCTTCATTCCTTGTGTATAGACTAGAATTAACAGTATTCCAGCTGTGAGAGCCAAACCGAATATACTCGGCAGTTGATTTGATCTAAACAGAGCATCTGCAATATCGCCATATGCAAACATTTGCCCAATAAACGGAAATACTCCTACAGAACCGCCGTCTCCGGCAGGCAACGGGCTAAACAGACTCCAAAGAATTTGCTGTGAAACACCAGCCATGATGAATATACTAATTCCACTTCCTATACCCCATCCTTTTTGAATCATCTCATCAAGGAACATTACAATTATTGATGCGCCCATAAGTTGCCCCATCAGAATGTATAACACATGCGGCTCTGTTATGCCAGGACCATATACTGCGATAGCATATACTGCTGACTCGGCAACAATTACGACATATGTTACCAATTTCGTGGCAGTCTGGAATACACCTCTTTCTGCAGGGTTTTTGAAATCAAATTTCAGTATATCAGAACCGCGAAGTAATTGCATAAGTAATCCACCAGTTACTATTGGCCCGATACCAAGTTCTACTAAAGAACCTTGTTGTGATGCAAAAATAACTCGTGCAAATGCTAAAAAGTCAAATTCAGGTGCAGTGGCTCCAAATAGTGGAGTCTGACCCATAACAAGATAAATTACAAGAGCACCACCAGTCCAAAGTAGTTTATTTTGTAATGATAATTTCTTTTTTGGTTTTGGAACCTGAGGAACATAGGGTTCAGCCTTAGCTACAATTTTTCGTATATGATCAGTTATTGTTGCCATTAGTCATCGTTATTTTCTACGTCTTCAGTTTTTTTCTCTTCAAGAGGTACTTCAGTATTTTTGTTAATTTTTTGAACAGGCAAGGTTACTTCTCCACCAGCTTGTTTTATTTTTTCTTGAGCAGTATTTGTTGCATATTTTACTTTAATCGTATATGCATTTGTTATTTTTCCGCCACCAAGAAGTTTATCATATTCAAGAGTAGTTAAATCTAAAACTTTTTTAGAGTTTTCAGATTTTCCAGACTTTGCAAATAAATCATCAAGATCTCTTACATTAATCCATTTTTTTGTAATTATTGAAACTGATAGAGGACGATGTGTAGATTCATGACCAAAATGATCTTGATCTTCTTTAATGACAGTACTCGCTAGATGTTTTAGATGTCCAGATCTTCCTAAACCACCTTTATGTCCAAATGATCTATGTTGAGCAACTTGACCCCAACCCATATGTCGTCCACCTCTAAGTTTTCTTGTTTTTCTCAATCTAGTAGCCATTTCACATCATTCTTTTTACAATTACGGAGAGTTCTTTGTTATAACCTAAAACACCTTTTTGCCCATAAAGTCGTTTTGTACTTCGTTTGAATCCATGTCGTGGAGGATCTAATGCAAACCAAGGTTTGAGTGGTTTTAATTTTGATAATGATGTTTTGCCTTCTGTAAGTGCTGATGCCAATTCATCCATTGATTTGAATCCAACAGCAATAACATCCTCATTTGTTATCTTTTTGTAGCCAGACTTTCTTGCTTTTTTATCTAATAATTCCTTAGTAGTATCAATGTCGATTTCTTGCCATGAAATATAGTGTTGAATTTTTCTTAACATGCCTAAAGTATTTTCCTTTTCAGGAATGATAGTTGCTCTATATTTTTTTTCTAGTTTTAATAATGACATTGTTGTTGTAGCCCAATAAGGTACATCTGGCTGTCCACAAATTCTAACAACTAGAAACGCTTTTGCCATATTTATCAACCTTGACTAAATGTTTGCCTTAAACATTGTAAAAGAGCTTTTGATGTTGAATTCATTGTCGTTGTGGAACCTTTTGTGGAAGTCCATGCATCTTTAAGACCAGCTAATTTTAACAGATTTCTAATTTTTCCTCCGGCAACTAATCCTAATCCTCTAGGACCGGGTAGAATTTCAATTGTTACACTTCCACCTTTTCCTTTAACTTTGAATGGAACAGAATGTTTTTGTTCACATCTACATTCCCAACTTCCACATCCAAGTTTAACTGGACTTACATTAAGGAATGCAGCATTATTTGCTTTTTCAATTGCAATTCTCATTTGTTTTGATTTTCCTAAACCAATTCCTAACCAGCCATTCTTATTTCCTGCTGCAACTAGTGCTTTGAATCTTGTAGACTGACCATTAGGTGTCATCTTTTGAATTAAACCTACATCAATTACTTCAGTTGTTAGATCTGGTAAAAGCTTCTTAATTATTCCTGCTTCTTGAATTCTGTATCCTTTTTCATAAATTTCTTCCATAGTTATAATCTCTCCAGATTCTACTTTTTTACCTAGAATTGTTTTTGGGATCCATGGTATAACAACTGGTTCTCGTCTTGGACGTCTTGGTCTGTCTCCTTGTCGACCAGGTCTTCCTTGTTGACCAGGTCTTCCTTGTTGACCAGGTCTTCCTTGTTGACCAGGTCTTCCTTGTTGACCAGGTCTTCCTTGTTGACCAGGTTGTGTAGTTTGACTCATTGAGATTTTACCTCTGTATCAATTTTTGATTTTACATTAATAATATCATTTTTAATCTTAAGATGTTCTCCATTGATTCTTTCTTCTGGAGGAAATGTTTCCTCATCAGATGGAACTTTTAATCCTGCATCAACGACTCCTTTTACCACTGCAGCCATTCTTTGTGTATATTTTCGTGTACCACTGTAAATTATTGCGTTGTTAACACCTTTAGACATTGCTTTCTTCCCAGCCAAATAACCAGTTAGATATGCTGCTGGTATATTTTTTCTTGAGCCTTTCCAGCCATCTTTAAGCAGAAATCTAGAATGAGCAGATGCTATGACTCTATCGCCTGAAATTCCTGGTTTCAAGATCTGTACTTGTGTATTCTCGTTAGTAACATTAATTGATATAAAATCACGCTTACTCATTAGCATAATTTTCCTTTTTTTGTAGTTTGTCTTCTGACTACGAATTCGTTTCAAAATTTTGGAATAGGCCATCTATAAGGGGAAAACTTGAATTTCCTATTATAAACCTTAGACGTTTAACAAGGAAATCAATAGTGCCTTTTGGATATGTAAACGATTTTCAGCTTCATCCCAAACAACAGATTGAGGTCCATCAATTACATCGCTAGTAACCTCTTGATCCCTTTTTGCAGGCAAACAATGAAGAAAAATTGCATCTTTTTTTGCCTTTTTCATTAGATCTGTATTTACTTGGAATTTTGGTATAAATTTCTTAAGTCTGTCTTTGTCAGTATTATGAATTGAAACGAATGTATCGGTCATAACAACATCTGCGCCCTCAACTGCTTTAATTGGATCATTTGTAATTTCGATATCTGTATGAAGCTTGGCTGTAGAAACAACAACATTACTTGGTTCAAAACCATCTGGTGTTGCGACTGAAATCGTGGTTTGTAATTTTGAGCATCCAAGTATCAATGAATTACATACATTATTCCCATCTCCAATCCATGCAATTTTGATTTTTTTCAGATTCTTCTTATGCTCTTTGATTGTCATAAAATCCGCAAGGATTTGACATGGATGATACAAGTTTGAAAGACCATTAATTACAGGTATACTCGCATATTCTGATAATTCGTCTAAAATATCATGGTTATACACACGTGCCATTATCACATCAACATATCTGGATAAAGTTTTTGCAGTATCAGAAATTGTTTCACCTCGTGACATCTGAAGATTATCTGATGATAGTGTGATAGCATGTCCGCCAAGTTGTAACATTCCAACCTCAAAACTAACACGTGTACGTGTAGAGGGTTTTTCAAAAATCATTGCAAGTGTTTTATTTTGTAAAATTGGCTTTTCGTGACCTTTCTTTTGTTGTTTTTTCAGTTCAATTCCAAGTTCTAACAAACGTTCTATTTCTTTTGAGTCTAATTCATCTAGAGTTAGAATATTCTTGTTTTTAATTTTCAATTTCATAAAATATAGACTGGTGATTGTTTCTTATAGTTTTGTAAAGATTATGGATTTGGTCTTCCGTCGGAAATCCAATTCCTAATTTTTTTGGCTAAATTTTTTGCTTCTGAATCATTTTCTGGAGGTGCAACGTCAAACAAATCTGCATATTGGTTAATGTCATCAGTTTCAATTCCTTCAAATGGATCATCACTATCTGGTTCAGCAATAGGTTCTGGTTCTGGTGTTGGCTCTGATTCTGGTTCTGGTGTTGGCTCTGGTTCAGCAATAGGTTCTGGTTCTGGTTCTGGTGTTGGCTCTGGTTCTGGTTCTGGTGTTGGCTCTGGTTCAGCAATAGGTTCTGGTTCTGGTTCTGGTGTTGGCTCTGGTTCAGCAATAGGTTCTGGTTCTGGTTCTGGTGTTGGCTCTGGTTCTGGTGTTGGCTCTGGTTCTGGTGTTGGCTCTGGTTCTGGTGTTGGCTCTGGTTCTGGTGTTGGCTCTGGTTCTGGTGTTGGCTCTGGTTCTGGTGTTGGCTCTGGTTCTGGTGTTGGCTCTGGTTCTGTTAAATTGATCTCATATTGATCAAAGACATTTTCTAAGAAAGTTTTTTTATCAAATGGAATTAAATCATCATATTCTTGTCCCACACCAACATAGAGAATAGGTGTGGATGTTACATTAACGATTGATAATGCTGCACCACCTCGTGCATCTGCATCACTCTTGGTAAGAATTGAACCATCAAATTGTACATGCTTATGAAATTCGCGTGCTTGACTGACAGTATCATTCCCAGCCAAAGAATCACCAACAAAAATTTTCAAATCAGGTTGAACAACTTTGGTGATTTTTTCTATTTGCTCCATCAGATTTGAACTTGTTTGCATTCTACCAGCAGTATCAACTAAAACACAATCCACCTTATGTGATTTTGCATACAGAACTGCATCTCTTGCCACAGAAGCTGGATCTGAACCATAATTCTGTGCAATGATTTTAAGATTAAGTTTTTTGGTGTGTTCACGAAGTTGCTCAATTGCGCCTGCACGAAACGTATCTGCAGCTGCAATTGCTAAAGAAAATTTAGAATTTTTTAGCAAGTTTGCCACTTTTGCTAGAGATGTGGTTTTTCCAGTACCGTTAATTCCTACAAAAACTATGATGAATGGTTCGCCGGATCCTTTTTTGGCATTAATACGTGAGATTAAATCAATATTTCCTGCTTCATCAAAGGTTTCATTGATGAACTGAATCAGACTTTGTTTGACAAAATTTTCTATGGTCTTCTTTTCAACTTTTACGCCAATTAGTTTCTCTTTTAGACTTTTTTTAATGGAATCAATTACCTCAACAGCAACATCTGATTCAAGCAGATTGATTTCTAGTTGAAAAAGTATCTCATCAATATCCTTTTCTTTAAGCTCTTTTTCACTAAATCCCTTAGAGACATCAGAAAATGCTTTTTTGAGATTATCAAACATTGTTTATTTCGTTGGATTTTTTGATTTTTGCATCAAACTTTGCATCTGTTGTTTACCTTGTTCAAGATTTGCTGCTATTTGCTGTCGTTGCTGATTTGTATCTTGTAATGCAATCTCTAATTCCTTAAGCCTTGATTCAAGATAATTAACTGCATCATTATGATTTTTTTCTATTGCAACACCTGAACCGACATTTATGACAATTTTTTCATTTGAATTAACTTTTGATTTCATAAATGCTCCCAAACCCAGAGGAACTAAACTATCCGATTCAGATTGCGTGCTAATTCCCTTTATAGAATGAATTGCAGAATTTGCTTCCCTTATGATGTTGATAATGGAGTTTTCTTTCTGTGTTAGTTCACCAAAAAGATTCTCTAGCATCTGCATTTGGTAAAGTAACTGCTGTGTCTGTTCTTCACTCATACCTAATGGAATAATCTTTGATGTATAAATTTAACAGTTAAAAAAATAAAAAAGGAAAAAAGCGAAAAATTACTTTGCTTTTGATAGTCTACTATCGACTTCGTCCCAATTAACAACATTCCACCACGCTGCTATGTAATCAGGTCTCTTGTTTTGGTATTTGAGATAGTATGCATGCTCCCAAACATCCAGTCCTAATAGTGGCACAAGACCTTCTGTCCTAGGACTAGTTTGGTTTGGCATTGCCTTATACTCAACATTTCCAGATGATGGATTGTACACTAACCATCCCCAACCGCTTCCTTGAATTGGAGCAGTTTTGCTAGAGAATTGTTCTTTAAAGTCAGCAAAAGATCCAAATGAAGCATTAATTGCATCTGCTAATGCTCCTCCTGGCTCACCACCACCATTTGGTTTCATGTTATTCCAAAACAGTTTGTGGTTATCGTATCCACCACCATTGAAATTAATTGCACCACGAATATCTTCAGGAACATCATTAATGTTCGAAAGTATCTCAGTGATGTCTTTGCTCTGCATTTCAGGACTCAACTTTTCCAATGCACCATTCATTGTGTCAGTATATTTTTGATGGTGCTTTGTATGATGAATCTCCATTGTTTGAGCATCAATGTGAGGTTCTAATGCATCGTATGCATAAGGCATCTCAGGAAGTGTATATTTTCCCATACAGATTGATTTGTCAGATACAATTTATTGTTTTACAAGTAAGGCATTTTTAGACACCAAAATGACTCATAATATGTGGAAATATCGAATATTTTTGCCAATTATTACTGCTGTAGTGTTAACACTTTTGGTAAGTGTGTACCACTATGATGAACATGGTATCTTGTTTTTAGAAAACAGTGGACCGTATGTAGGTGCTGATTATCCACTTGAGATTGGCATAACTGGTAAAGGAGTTAAAGTTGCAGTTATTGATACTGGTGTTAATTTTGCACATCCAGATTTTGTTACACATGGAAAGAATTCAGATCTTTTGAAAGGATATGATTTTGTTGAAATGGATAATTTTCCACAGGATACAAATGGTCACGGTACTCAAGTTGCAGGAATTATATCCGCGAACGGTCAATTAAAAGGAATTGCTCCAGATGCAGAAATCTTTGCATACAGAGTTTCAGAAGATGGTGAATCTGTACCATCAAAATTAATTGTTGATGCGATTAATCGTGCGATACTAGATGATGTTGACATAATCAACATAAGTCTAGGAGTAAATATGACACATAACCAGATTCAAAAAAGTGTTAACGAAGCAATAAGAAATGGGATTGTAGTTGTTGCAGCAGCAGGAAATGGTGGACCAAGTGCGGAGTCAATTGGAAGCCCAGGAAGTAATCCAAATGCCATTACCGTTGGTGCCACATATAATAATAGAGAATCAAGCATGGTTTCCACTTTAAAAATTAATGATGAACACTTCCAAGTTCTACCAATGGTGGGTACAAAGACTATCTCGAAACCAATTATTGCAGATATAGTATTTGCCGAATTTAGTAGGGAGCAGGATCTAAAAGATATTGATGTAGATGGAAAGATCATACTTGCAGAAAGAGGTGGCGAAACTGCTGATGAAATTGTATATTTTTCTGAGAAAGAAAAATTTGCTGCCATAAATGGCGCTGAAGCCATAATCGTGTACAATAATCGACCTGGAATATATTTTGGTGAACTTGTACATGAATTTACATCTGAAGGATACAATCCATCAATTCCATCATTATCAATGACTCGGGAGGATGGCTTGAGAATAAAACAAATGCTTAGTGATGATATCATAGGAACTGTAGACGTGTTTAACCATCCTGATTTTATTGCAATGTTCAGTTCACGTGGACCAGTGTCACCATTTTACTTTAAGCCAGATTTGGTCGCACCTGGAGTTTTTGTAAACACTACATCGATGAATAACTATTACAATATCACTAGTGGTACAAGCTATGCAGCTCCACATGTTTCTGGTGCAGTAGCACTATTGTTGAACAAGAATCCAGAATTTTCACCAGAAGAGATCAAATCAATTTTAGTCACAACTTCTGATGTAATTAGTGATGAGTATGGTCAAAAATTCGATTTTAACACTGGTGGTGCAGGTAGGCTTAATGTAACAAGTGCATTCAAGTCTGAAGTAATATTTTCGCCCCCTAATCTGACATTTGATCTATCATCTCAAAAAAATTCACAAACAAAAAATATACAGATTGAGTCAATTAATCAAGAAATCTATGAACTAGATGTGGAATTTCCAAAATCTGAATATGTGAAGTTTGAACATGAATTAGCTGATAATGAATTACAGATTAATGCTGAACTAATAACAGATAAGATATTTGAATTAGAAGAACGTGTGCTCATAACTCACAAGGATGTCAAACATCAGATTCCAATTTATGTAAGAGTTTCAGAGGCTTCTATAGAAATTTTGCAAAGTACCGATGGACTCTCGTTTAGAATAACAGAACCGTATGATTGGACGTATGCCAAAATAACTGCTACCAACAAATACACACCAGAAGAAAACTCGATCTCAATAACACCAAAAGAAGATTCTGTCTTGAAGATTTATGAATCAGGTCAATACTGGATTGAGGCTAATATCAAAGCAGATGGAAAAACATTTGATGTTTATGATACTGTTATGGTTGAATCTGACTCGGTGAGTGAGGAACCATTTGTCTCAGATGCAATAATTTCAGAGCGTGTATTGATTATTCTTGCAGTTATTTTTGGAATTGTCCTAATTGTTGGGCTCAAGATTAAAAATCGTTAATAGTTTTCCATGTGTATTTTGGTGTAAAGAGTTTAATTCTGAATATTCGTTTTTTAAATTGCGGTGACGTGGCAGAGCGGTTATGCGTGAGCCTGCAAAGCTTATCTAAAGGGGTTCGACTCCCTTCGTCACCTTTCTACTTTTATCATTCCATTCATCCATGGATGCAAAGTGCAGTAGTATGAATAAACTCCAGACTCGGTAAACGTGTAAGAAAATCTTTCGTAAGGATCTATGTGACCACTGTCAAACAATCCATCAGGATTTTCTTGTTGACCACTTGTTACACTATGAAATGCAGAATCTTGATTCTCCCAATATACGGTTTCACCAGTTTTTGCAACATAGTATGATGGAATATAGCACTCATCGTTTGGACCACAATCAGGACGAGCAGACTTGACCGGCATTACAATCATGTTTTCAATTTCTTCAACTGTCTCGACTTCAAGCGTCTCTTCCTGAACATCTTCAAGATTTCCTTGTGAAATGGCAGCGATTATGGCTATAATGGTTATTGCAGGAATGATTATGATTTTCTTATTCACACTTTTGGTCTTCCACGTTTCTTTATGTTTCTTGGTTATCTCATAATCACCATGTACTTCTTAAGGATAGGCAAAGCAAGAAAACAAAAATGCCACCCAAAGGAGCAAATCTCTTAGAGTACAGCGACGAAGGGCGGGACATTCTTTCAAAATTATCTAGCGCCCCACTTGAAGGATTTGCAACACATGCTGTTGATGCAAGTATTAGTGAATTTATGAAAGATGCAACAACATCTGTAGAAAAAGGTCACCTGTATCTTTTATGGCACTTGATCAATGTTGAAGAATCTCTTGAAGATGTTGCAGAAAATGCAATAATTGATGGGGGATATGATGAAGGAATTGATGCGTATTTGGTAGATCATGAAGAAAAAAGAATAAGATTATTTCAATCAAAATATGGTATATCACACTCTATTGGAGAAATTGATCAGTTTGTTCAAGATGTAGAGAGATTAAAAGAAAAAGAACAGTCTAAACTAAGGCGGGATGAATTACAATATCTTTGGAAATATCTTAATGATAAGAGGATGAAAGTGGAACTGGTATACATCACTGATCAGTTTGTTGATGACTATCAAAATAACAAAGTCAGAGTCATGGGTAGAAATCAGGTCTATCAAACCCTCTGGGAACGTATCAAAAAGCCAGCAAAAGGTCAAAATGCAAGTTTAAGAATTCTCAAAACTCCACTTGAACACAAAAATTCAAAAGTCTGTGTAGTTTCTGCGTTTGATTTAGCAGAAATGGTAGAAAAAAATGAACATTATATTTTTGAATCAAATATTAGAAAACATCTGGGTGGAAAGGGTTCTATAAATAAAAAAATCTCAAAAACACTTGAGGATGATCCACATAATTTCTTCGAATGGAATAATGGAATTACAATTACAGTAGATGATGTTTCAATAAAAAACGATGAATTGCATCTAAAAGGAGCACAAATAGTAAATGGCGCACAAACATCTAAGAGTATTTTGGATAAGAAAAAGAAAGCCAATAGTTTAGATGCAGAAGTTTTAGTAACTGTAATCAAAACCAAGGATGAAGAATACCAAAGGCGTATTACAAAATACAGAAATTCTCAGAATGCAATTAAAGGTAAAGATTACGTGTCATTACAAGACTATTTCATATCAATCCATCACATGTTAGAAAGAATTGATTATTTCTTTGAACATCAACAAGGTTCATGGTTGAATCTTTCCTCATCTGATAAGATGAGATACCATGGTAATGATGTCTACAATCAATACCTTCCAAATACAAAAGATAGATGTAGAATCAAGGATGATTCTGCGATTGCATCGTTTGTATCATATTTTGAGCAAAAACCAAATGAAGTCTATGGCGGAATTGGAAAATACCTTCCAACTGGTGCAAAATATGAGACTGTATTCAATGACGAGTTAGAATGTGATTATAGATATTTCCTGTTTCCACATTTGATTCGTGAATATGCAAAGAATGAATTAGAATATGACAGAAAAAACACCCAGCATAAAAACAAAAGATACGCTCAAAGTCTGTTTGTGGCAGTCACTGCAAGAATAATTCATAAAAATATTCTAGAAAAAAATGATGATTTTAAGAGTGATGTTAAGGAATTGGAGACCATTATGCAGAATTTTGGATTATGCAAAAAAGTTCTAGTGATAGTAGACAAAGTAGTTACAAAATTCCTTGAGGATTCAGCAGTAGAAGCAAAAATAGAGGAATCTAATACTGCTCACAACTTCTTTTCAAACCAAGTTTATGGTAATGATATGCTAAAAATCATAGATAGAAAAATTAGACAAGAACAAAACGAAATAGATTATGTTAGAAAAATAATTTCTGGTATTTAGTAATCAAATACAGTAACAATCCAGCCAGTGTAAAATCTTGCAGGAGGTTACATTGACCAGACCATTACCGATCATCGTACCAAATAGTAGTATTTAACATCATTTCAGCAAATGATTTTATAATCAAATTTTAATTTAAATTTAAAATGGATGGAAAATGTTCTGCTTGTAATAACGATATTGATGTAGAATACAAACCAATGGATGAGTGGAGGATGAAAGGAAGTCTTTGTAGTAAGTGCTATTCACAAAAACTTGAAGAGCATTATCCAGGTGAACATATAAGAACAAACAGATTGACTGATGAATGATAATTATTCAGGTTTAGAATATTTATGTCGATTCAGACAGTTCCATGCTAATGCATCATCTTTTACTTCGTCCTCAGTGATGAATTGCATGTCTGTAACAACTTTTTTCTTTTTAAAATAGTTTAATTGGAAAGTTGCAAATTCTTTACAATCACACACTTCGTATAAGCAATCAGTTTTTTCTTCATCATGATCATCTTTTCTATGACCACAATTGCAAACATCCGCATTTTTTACTTCATTCATAGATTTTTCTTTGTAAATTCCAAACCTTAGATATGCACTTCCTTGGTGGCCTTTCTTAAATCGCTCATAATGTTCAGATTTTGGCAAAATTTTGTAAAAGTACTTGTTTGTTTCAGGTTTTCTGGAATCTGCACCCATTACAAACCAATAATCATCTCCAGTCTCAACAAATCTAATTTTGATAGTATGGTCATTCCATGCATGTATTGTATCAAACCATAATGTAGAAGCAGGTTTTCTTTCAGGAAACATTAGAACTATATTCATTCTAACATCAAAATATCGATATGCTATACCTAAGAACTCCTCAAACCATGATATTGATGAATTTTCAGACACATCACACAAAGTGAAAAATGCCTATTTATCTGATCGTAGATAATGAAGGAATACTATTATATCATATGAATTGCTTCAATGTAACATGGCCTATAGAACTAGTATGCAAATAGTAGCAGATATGCTCTATCAAACTGAGCAATGTGGTCAAGTAGGTATCAAAACAACATCACTCCTAACAAAGGCAAATCTTTCACATTCCAGATTAGAAAAATTTGTAAAAAATCTAACAGGTGCTGGATTGATTAACAAAATTGAATATGACAAAAAACATGTTTTTGTCATAACTCCAAAAGGGAAACAATATTTAGAATCCTACAAGCAATTCTCAGATCTTGCAGGAACATTTGGTCTAGAATTATAAAATTATTTTTTATACTTTTTACGTCTTTCGCGTCTTAATTGTTGTTGTGCCTTTCGATTTTTATAAGAACTGTATATTATTACAACAACAGCACCACCTACTGAAATCCAGAATAATTCATAAAATGGCTCATCACGCACGCCACCGTCAAATGGTGAAAGAAATGCAATTGCCATAGTAACAATCATCATGGCTAATACGATTGTTAGATACTTACCCATAATCAATCTAAATCATTAAATCATTTATCTGTTTTATCCTCAATAGGTTGACAAAAGCATTAGAGGTAATTGGACTTGCTCTCATTGGAGGAACAATTGTCTCATTTCTCGGCATGGGTGATTCAGAACTTCGATGGCCAGTTTTTTGGGCATGTGCGATAGGAGCATTAGCGATTATCCTATATCGCAAACGACAACGAAAAAAACAGGATGAAGAAAAATCATCATAGTAGATCAATTACTCAACCAAGATTACATAGACAGATCTATAAAGGACTGACGAGTTAAATTTTCGGGGAGAATGACGGAAGAATCTATTGAATGGTGGAAAGGACTTGGAGAAGAACTTCAAGTAGATATTGAAACTATCGTGGATGAAGGGTCTTAACATATTACAAACTTTTTAAAATTTTAAAGCCTCGAATGGGATTCGATCCCATGACCTAACGCTTACGGGGCGTTCGCTCTACCAGGCTGAGCTATCGAGGCACGAACGATTTCTTCTCAGAGTTTATAAAAAGCCTTTCTGACTTTTAACAAGTGAAAATATCTATTTCGGGTGTAAGAGGGATCTATGGAAAAGATCTTTCTTCCAAAAACATACTTGAATTTTGCAATAATTTTTCCACATTAATAAAATCAAGAAAATGTGTTATTGCAAGAGATACTAGGCCAACTGGGAAGATCATTCTTGATAACGTATGCGCGGCATTAATGCAGAATGGAATTGATGTCTATAATTTAGGAATGGTTCCAACACCTATTGTTTTCAGAGAAGCAAAAAAATATGGTGCAGGTATTATGGTTACATCATCACATAATCCAATTGAATGGAATGGTCTGAAATTCATTTTAGAAGGAAGAGGAATTAATGAGGATGAACTGGCAATAGTAAAAACAAAACAAGTTATTAAAAAAGAAAAATTTGGAAAGGAAACTTTGATCGAATCGGATTATATCACAGAAGCAGCAAAAATTATCGGAAGTGTAAAAAATAATCCTGAAGTTGTAGTGGATATAGGTGGTGGTGCAGCAAGGAATGTAGTGCCAGAGCTACTTAACAAAATTGGGTGTACCGTTAAAACAATTAATAATAATTTAGATAGCTCTACAAGTGGACCAGATCCTACAACTGATACCTTATCTGATTTGATTAAAAATACTAAAAAAATTGGATTTGCATTTGATTTAGATTCTGACAGAATGGTTATTGTCAATGATAAAAAAAAGAGATCACCAGATCTGACGCTGGGCTTAGGTATTGTAAAATCGATACAATTAGGTTACAAAAAATTTGTTCTGAGTACTGATAGCAGTATTGGAATCGAAAAATACATTGTTGCACATGGTGGTGAAGTATGGCGATCAAAAGTTGGAGAGGCAAATGTGATGCAACAAATTTTAGCAAATAATGCAGATGCTGGAGGAGAAGGAAGTAGTGGTGGATTCATTCTTCCAGAATTCACTATGTGTAGAGATGGGATTTTAACAAGCGGGTTAGTTGCATCCATGCTTGAGCAAAAAGAATTTCAAAATGCTATAAGCATGTTTGAAAAATATTTTCAGAGTAGGACAAAAATTCCCATACCAGTTCAATACCATGATAAGACTATTGAAAGATTAAACGAAAAATTATGTGATCATTATGAACTAGACTTACTTGATGGCATTAAAATAAAGATAAACTCTGATAGTTGGGCTTTGATACGAAGATCAAACACTGAAGATATTATACGATTATCGTTAGAATCAACTGATATAGGTATTCTAAAAGATAAACAAACTGAAATAACAAGTTTAGTAAATGAAAGCTATGAAGAAATTAAATGAAAAGGAAATCATAAGAATATTTCGTCAAAAAAAAAATCTTGCTGAAGATGTTGAACTTTTTCATCTAGGTAAGGAACTTTGTGCTGCAAATATCGATACATTAGTTGAAAGTACAGATATTCCTGCAAAATCAGATTTAGTGGATATAGCAAGAAAGAGTGTGGTTTCTAGCGTGAGTGATTTTGCAGCAAAAGGAATCATTCCAAAATTCTGTATAATTTCAGTTACTATTCCTAAAACATTTTCTAAAAATCAAATTACAAAAATGGCAACAGGTTTTAGAAAAGCATGTAATGAGTTTGATCTAAAACTCCTGGGAGGTGACACAAATGAGGGAAAAGAAATTGTGATTCATGTAGTATTATTTGGAAAAGCTAGCAAGATTGTGCCTAGAAGTGGTGCAAGAAATGGTGATATTATTATTACAACTGGGGCATTTGGATACACATCTTCTGCATTACAAATATTGCTAAAGAAGAAGAAATCTACTAAAAAATTTTCAAACATAGCAAAAACTAAATTTTTTCACCCAATTCCAAGATTGAAATTTGGAATAGCGTGCAAAAATCTTCTTTCATCATCAATTGATTCAAGTGACGGTCTTTCATCATGTCTTCACGAATTATCAACAAGTAGTAAAAAACGATTCATAATCACGAAATTTCCTGTAAAGGATGATGTCAGAGACTTTGTGGCTATGAATAAACTAGATTTAAAAGATATTATCCTGAATGGAGGAGAAGAATTCGAATTGGTATGTACTGTTCCCGCAAAAAATTTAGAAAAAGTCAAAAGAAATGCCAAAAAATTGAAGATTGATCTATATGAAATCGGTATTGTTACTAGAGGTAAACACGTAATTTTGGAAAATGAAACCGGTCAGAGTATGATTATCGATGGTGGATGGTTACATTTTCAGTAAATTCAGATATTATAGGCATGTTTTATAAAGCCAAAAAATTGCGTGATTTCAATGTCTGAAACTGTTGAAACTGCAAAAACTGAAGATGTTACCGAGACAGTAGAGTCTGAAGTTACAGAACAAACTGAGGCAAAAGCTGAACTTGAAACTGTTACTAAAGAAATTCCAAAGACAAAAGCTGAAGATAAGTGGGGAATTGCTCATATTTACAGTAGTTACAATAATACTATAATTCACATAACAGATCTAACTGGTGGTGAAACTGTATCAATTAGTTCTGGAGGATGTCACGTTAATGCAGATAGATATGAATCATCTCCATTTGCAGCAATGAAAGCTGCAAACGTTGTTGTTGAATCAGCAAAGTCAAAAGGATTCACATCTCTTCATATTAGAGTTAGAGCAGTTGGAGGAGTTGGCTCAAGAGTTCCTGGACCTGGAGCACAAGCAGCTATTAGAGCACTTGCAAGAGGAGGATTTAAAATTGGAAAAATTGATGATGTTACACCTATTCCTCATGATACCACAAGAAAGAAGGGTGGTAAAAGAGGAAGAAGAGTTTAGGTAACTTCAATAAATTTTAATTTTATATTACAATTATTATTTTCAAAATAATTAGATAAGAAATTAATAAATTTTTCAGTAGGCTTACTTCCTTTTGATTTTTTTATCATATCTACAAATTCTTCCTCTATTGCAAGATGAAGATTTGGTTTTAATACCATATCAAAAAAGGTCCAACCAAATTTTGACATTGGTTCTCCTAGTAAATAACCATCAGTTGTTTGACATTTACTTTCAAGATTACCTAATACTTTCCTAAGAAGTAATCTATCATCATCATAGTTTGTAGTTCCAATTTGAATATAGTAAGTCATTTATCATCATTTGTATGTGATTTATGTTTAAATTTATCTGCAATAGAAACGAACTTACCATCCTGTTCAACATTAATTTTATTCTGCATTCTAATATTAACACCAACAGAGCGAAATAAAACCAATAATTTTCCACCATCTAGAACCTCACTAATATCACCAGAAGCAATTAATTCTCCAAGTTTTTCAATGATAATTTTGGCTTCTTTAGGAAATTGTGATTCTGCGTTTTGTAATACCTCCATTCCTCTATGACCTAAGCTTTTTACGACATATTCTCTTGGAGTAAATCTCTCTTTCTCTACTACATCTAAGTTTTGTTCAAATTCTTTTTGTTTTTCTTGAATTGAAATGTTTTTTTGCATTTCAGCAAGGCGTTTTGCCTTTAAGATTTCTAATTCGTTGTCTTCATCACTCAACCCTTAATCACCCCAATTGGTACTAATTTTGCGACTTTAGTGGCTATACCAAGTTCATGTGAAACATTTACTACTGAATCTACATTTTTGTAAGCTTCCGGTGTTTCTTCTACCACACCATCACGAGTAAGTGATTTTATAAAAATGCCTTTGTCTTTAAGGGATTTTTTTACCTGATCTTCAGTAAATGTTCTTCTTGCTTTTGAACGTGACATCATTCTACCAGCACCATGTGCTGTAGAACCAAAACTTCTATTCATAGAATCTTCTTTTCCTAATAGAATCCAACTTCCAGTTCCCATAGACCCAGGTACTAAAACTGGTTGTCCCAAATCACGATACTTAGATGGTACTTCGTCTAAATTAGCTGGAAATGCTCTAGTTGCTCCTTTTCTATGCACCACAACTCTTTTGTTTTTACCGTCTATCTTATGATTTTCAACTTTTGCAATGTTATGTGCCACATCATACACTAATTTCATATCAAGATCAGATTCAGTTTGATTGAATACTCGCTCAAACGATTTTCTTGTCCAATGGGTAATCATCTGCCTATTACTCCATGCAAAATTTAATGCTGCAAACATCGCAGCTCTATATGATTCACCTTCATCAGATGTATTTGGAACACATGCTAATTCTCTATCTGGTAAATTTATTTTATATTTATTTTGAGCCTGTTCTGAAATTCTTAAATAATCACTGCAAACCTGATGACCAAATCCGCGTGACCCACAATGAATTAGTATAGTAATATTTCCTTTTTGAATTCCCATTCTTTTTGCAGCTTCCTCATCATGAATCTCTTCTACTCTTTGAACTTCAAGAAAATGATTTCCAGATCCAAGACTTCCAAGTTGTGGTGCACCACGTTTTCTTGCTTTATCGGAAACTTTGTTGGGATCTGCGTTTGCCATTTGCCCATTTTCTTCACAAACATCGGCATCATCGTTTGTTCCGTAGCCATGATCAATAGCCCATTGTACGCCTTTAACTAGTACTTCATCAAGTTCTGATTGATTTAGTCTTACAGCTCCTTTTGAACCAACACCTGATGGAATAGATTTGAAAAGATCGTTTACCAAATCATTCAATTTTGGTCTTACCTGAATTTCAGTAAGATTTGTTCGCAAAAGTCTCACACCACAATTTATGTCATATCCAACTCCTCCAGGACTAATCATACCATCTTCTGCATCCATAGCTGCAACACCACCAACAGGAAAACCATATCCTTCGTGACCATCGGGTAGTACAACTGAATGTTGTTGTATACCAGGAATAGTTGCAACATTAATTGCTTGTTTAATTGTTCTATCAGTCATCATTTTCTGTACCAATGCATCATCAGCATAGATAGTTACAGGAACTTGCATTCCTTTTGATGAATCTGCTTCGATTCTATACTCCATATTTCCAACTTTTTTTGGTTTTAATTCAGACAATTGATGGTCATTGTTCAGACGCAGGCAATTTAAATCAAATTCAAATGTTTGAATAAATTAAAATGAAATGACAATTTCTTAACAATATGAAAAAGGCGATAATTTTTGGCGGTTCTAGAGGAATTGGTAAAGCAATAGCTGAATCATTGAATTCCCTAGATGTTGAAATTATAGCTACATCAAAACAGGATATTGACACTTCAAACTTAGAAAGTGTTAGAAAATTTTCAGAGAAAAATGGAAGTGCAGATATTTTAGTACTTAATACCGGAGGTCCACCTGTTATAGAATTTAATAAAATATCTGAAGATGACTGGAATCGTTATCACAATCAATTATTTGTAGGATTTTGTACAATATTACAAAAAATT